>Ga0307507_10000658_pt1 | contig 74852 bp, 22 predicted proteins | sample 7_EM_MG_FD_207223 | JGI IMG/M metagenome (GOLD analysis project Ga0307507, IMG submission 207223) | Populus trichocarpa ectomycorrhiza microbial communities from riparian zone in the Pacific Northwest, United States - 7_EM | ecosystem: Host-associated > Plants > Roots > Unclassified | place... | reverse complement strand
TGTTTTGCTTACGTATTCGTCTCCCCTTTCATTTATTTCCATACCTTCCTCGTGTATATATGGACACTTTAGATCTCCATTTACAATTAAGTCGCTCACTCAATTCTCCCATACTTGCACTGTTACATAAAAGACCGCTTTTAAGACCTAATACAGCCACTTTAAGTATCTGGTAATGCCCTTTAGGCTAGCCAATACGCCTATAACATTCTAATTATACATTTATAGAGCCTTAGGGGGACTAGTTAACCGCATATATATTATCTATTTAGATAATATTCTAATCTACTTAGAAGATAAGGATTAGCACAAGCAATACATCCGCGAAGTACTAAAACGTTTAAATAATTGGGGCCTTTACGCCAAGGCGTTAAAGTATATCTTTAACACTAAGCAGGTTAAGTTCTTAGGGTATATCATAACGCCTATAGGTATAGTTATAGACCTAGTACGGGTATAGACAATCTAAAAGTAGCCGGAGCTAGAGAGCTACTAGGATATTTAAGTGTTCCTAGGCTTTGCCAATTTCTATAGGCGCTTTATCTATAACTACTTAGACGTCGCCCGACACCTATTTAACTATATTGCTAAAGCTTCCTAAGACCCAGCCTAGGAGGTAAAAAGCTTAAAGGCGGGAAGAAAGAAAACTAAAAAGGGACCAACCAAATAGTATAAACTATAGATATGGCCTAAAAAGGTATAGGAAGCCTTTTAGGAACTATATATAAAGTTTACAGAAGCTTTACTATTACGGCATTTCAACCTAGATTAGCCACTAATAATAGTTACTAATATATCAAATTTTGCCCTTACTAGTATCCTACTATAACCTAATAGGCATCTAGACGCTACCCAGCTCTACTAAAGACCGGTAGCATTCTATAGCAGAAAATTCTAGGGACCTAAAGTTAGGTATTATACCTATAATAAGGAACTGCTAGCTATAGTTAACTGCTTTAAACAGTAGCGACACTACCTTAAGCACGTAAGCTATACCACTTATATACTCTTAGATTATTATAATCTACGCTACTTTATAACTATAAAGGAGCTTATACCTTAACAAGCCAGATAGGTAGAGGAGCTTACGCGATTTAACTTTAAGATTAAATATAAGCCAGGGGGAAATAACCCTGCTAATAGACTATTACAACAGCCAGACTATGCCAAAGGCTTTAAAACAGGAGAAGGAAAACATATAATAGATATATTACTCCCTATATTATAGAACAAGCTCTAGGTATAGGATGCTTAAGTACCTACAGCTCTAAGTACTAAGTCTTAGGTGGTGTAAACCCTATCAGCTTCTACTAATATTCTAGCTGGTACCCAGTCCGTAGCCAATAAGGGTCTAAATATACCTAGATAGGACGTCTCTAATATAAGTGCGGAACCTAGTAATATACTACTAATTGCTAAGCTATCCCCTTAAATTAATAGTGAAGCCAAAGAGCAATTAGAACTCAGAGCCCTATAAAAACCAAAGGACTTTAACCTTATAGCGGCCTTCCTAACGTACGCGCACTAAGAAGTTATAAGATCTATAGTACTATTTAGTCTTATACTTAGAGTAGTATAAGGCGAAATAGCTTTTACCTAGGAACTATCCGAAAGGTTAATGGATCTTATCCATAAGGTATAATAGAGGGACGCCTTCTATGCTATCTTTAATGCGGAAGTAGACCAGAAACGTAACAGAAAGGAAGCTACTAGGCGTTACCATTAGGAACTAGACCCAATAGGCCTACTACGTAGATATAATAAGGTTTAGGTGCTATAAGAAGCAAATCTACGACAGAAGATCCTTATAAGGAATTATAATAATCCTCTAGGTGGCCACTATAGTCAAGCCAAGACAGTGGAATTACTTTAACGCAAATATTACTGGCTAAAGCTTAAGCAGGAAGTAAAGAAGTATATCAGCCACTATAAGAAGTGTTAAGTATATAAAATCCGAAGGCACAAGCTATAAAGTTTACTTAAATTAGTTCCCCCCACTAGTGAGCTATAGCAACATTACGCTATAGACTTCATTACAGATCTCCCGCCCTTAAAAGATGGGTAAGAACAAACATACAATTCGGTCCTAGTACTTATCGATAGGTTTTTAAAGTACGTCTAATACCTTCCCGTTAATAAGACGATTAACGCATAAGCACTTACCAGCCTAATTAAGGAGAAATGCTTTCTTGAAGTAGATTAGCTATACTCTATTATCACTAATAGGGGCAGCGTCTTTATAAGCCAGTACTGGTTAGATCTATGCTTTTATTTAAAGATAGACTACCGCTATAGTACAGCTTTCTATCTGTAGATAGATGGGCAAACGGAACGCTAGAACTAGGAACTAGAGTCTTATCTATAAATATATTTAAACTACTAGCAAGATAATTAGTATAAGCTACTTCCGTACGCGGAGTACGCTTATAACTTAAAGCAATATTTATCGCATTAGTTTGCACCAATCTAGATTACCTATAGCATCCGACTATTGGGATTTAATGGTATACCCAACAATCACTAGCTAAGGCCGTATAATTAATTATAGGATCCTACTAGGAGGTCCAAGGATATCTACTAGAGAGTATAAGGATACTTTAAGGAATAGGAGGAGCAATGGAAGCATGCAAAGTAGAGCCTATAAGATGCGTAAAAGTAGTAAAGACTTTGGTATAACCGTAAATACTAGGACAAGCATTTCAGCGTAGGCGATGAGGTTCTATTATATTTAACGAATATTAAGACCCGTCAACCATTAAAGAAGCTTAATGTAAGATACCTAGGTCCCTTCCAAATTAAGGAACAAATTGGCAAGCTAGCCTACCGTCTTTAGCTACCCCTATCCATGGCCTATATGCATCTAGTATTTTACGTAAATCTACTAAAGCTATGGCATAGACTACTACCGGAAAAGAACTTCCGTCTAGGCCCAATTAAACACCCTAAAGTGGTGGGCGAGCGGTATAAGGTTGAAGCTATACTACGCTATAAGTCTATTAAGAACAAGCTTTAATATAAAGTTAAATGGCTAGGCTAGCCCGCTAAGGACTCTATATAGGAACTAGAGGATCACCTTAATTATTATAAAGATATTTTAAAAGAATATTGGGACTAAGGTCTATAATCTATAAATCATAGAAAGCGCTCTAATACTATAGTGTTATCGCAACCTATAAAGAAAGCTCGCGGTAGGCTAAGAGAGGCCCTAAAGAGTAAATAGGTTAAATTGGATATAGAACAGACAAGCTCTAGAAACTATAAGGATTAATTAGGGCTACGGCCTAAGGTAGGATAGATCCTCAGCCTTTTCACGTATATAGTATAGAATTAATAGGGTATTTTGCTAGAATTGCATTCCTATTTATTAGTCTATATTAGGAATAGTGTTCCTATGCCTTCCTAAATGCCTTATAAGGCCTTCCTAAGCACTAATTAAGATCCTTAAGTGCTATTATATATAAGAACCAATCCCAAATTCTATAAGTCTAAACTATAAATGCCTAATATAAAAAGCTACTATGCCTTATCTTTAGGAGCAGGATTAGTATCTATTAGCCCTCTAAGTAATGGCTAACGGGAATAAGATCCCTTTATAGGTGTATAAGTAGGTATAAAAATAGGGGTATGACGATAAGGTGTAAATGGAGCAGAGATTCTTAAACGCTTAATACTAATATTAGGTCCAAACTAATACTAACAAAGCTCTTAAGGTGTTAGCTTATAGTTAATAAAGATATATTTAAGCCCAGAATAAACAGAGACGTTGGCTGGCTAATATAGTCCGGAACTACTAAGACCTTACTATAGTAACTGTTAGTTACCTATCCGCTAGGTACCCAAAGGGTAACCTACCTAATACCATATTATATTGTGCTCTTTTAAAACTTAACGCGTATATACAAACTCCTTCTTATGGTAGACGGCAACCTTCTTCTTATTACCCCTATCCTTTACCCTATCCTTAGTATACTAACCTTGCTTCCTTATTAGGCGTTGCTAGCTAGCTTACTAGGAATTGTAGGCGGTATAGATGGCTGTGGTATAGTCTTAAATTTAACCTAGACGTTTAGCATTAGCGCTAGAATAATATAGAGCCTAGGCGATATAGTCGTTGAGGATATTAAAGGAACGTTACCACTTAGGCCTAGGCTATTAAAGCTTAAAGTCAGCAATGGAAATCTATTAAGGATAGAAAAGCTTACCTTAACGCAACTACCGCTCTTAGTATGCATGCATCAATTATAAGGACTAAAGGTGTTAGACCTTATATAGTAGGTCTTATTATAAGCATTTAGAATCTTCTTATTAGATTTCTGGTCTTTTAAGGACATATATATAAAGTTATTTAGGTAGAACCAGCACTAGTTGCGGGTTAGTGGAGGCTAGGGTTCTATATATAGCGGTAGGGCTAGAATGCGCTAAGGAATTAGCTTAGAAGAGCAGTTAGCAGGAGAATAAAGAGGCATATTAAATTAATAATGGAAAAAAAAAGGAAAATCTTAATAATATATTAAATGTTGGTATGCTTTAACACAGTGCAATAGACGTAATATACGTGCAGTGCGGTATGTAGTTGGATTCTTGTCGTTCTATCTACGCGTCTTGATGATATATATGCGCGTCGCGTAGATCACGTGCTTTACGCACGTGATATACGAAACGAATATCTACCAACACTAGAGCAACTCTAAAGGAAACTAAATTGTACTATTCCCGTTATTCGTAGCGTATACGCAATAGCTGGCTCTTCCGTCTATAGTATATAGTAGCTTCTCCTTTAATCCTATCCCAGTTATATAACGCTTATAACGGCTTATATAAATGCCTTTAAACCAGAGCTTATGGATTGATAAACTGTATAATAAAGTTAAGATGTTGCGTAAGGAAAGAAGGTAAAAGAACGGGAAGAAAGGGTAGTGGTCCTAGCAGAACTTGGCAGGATTTAGTGGACTTGGCAGAATATGGCAGAATGCCGCAGATTGCCGTTAGATTGCTATTAGATTGCTATAGATTACCGTTAGATTGCCGTCTCGTGGTTAGTCTCTAATTACTAAGTTAGTAGAACCAGGTAGACGTGTGTAAGGTATTATAGGGGTATCCCGTAACAATTGCTATCTAATAAAGATACTAAGCTAAGGAGAAGAAGGAGAAGAAGGAAAAGAAGAAGAATTGTTAGGGGTAGTAGGTGGACATATCGCGAGGGCCGCCAAGGCGCTAGTGGTAAGCAAGCCAATGGCGATTTTCCATGCCAGGCATAGAAAATCCTGATTGGCTAGTTAAATTTAAGGTCCGTAAAATATGGCAGGTAGCGTGCCTTAGCACCGTTATAACGCTAAGTCAAGTCTAAGTTCGTTTGCGTTCGTTTAACCTACTCTATAGCCTATAGTTCTAAGTAATTGGTATTAATTAACTTCTTAAGAGCTGTAGATGCCTTGCTTTTAGTTATTAAGTTAGTAGGGTTGCTATTACTATTAATCTATTTAACTTCCGTAATCTCTCTACGCTTATATAACTAACAAAGACATATAATGTCTATTATAAGACGTTTCTCTTATATAGTGCCTAGCTTGACGAGACATTTGTAGAGTAATTTTAAGTTAGTGTAAAGTATAAGTAGGAGTTTAATCTGTAGAAGTTGTTTAATGGTTGACTTAATTGCGATGCTAATGTTAAATCTATAGGCTATTGCGTAGAGTTTTAAGGCTAGTACGCTTCTAGTAACTCTCTTATACTTAATTAATAACTAGTAAATAATATTGGCCTTATATAACGCGTCCTCTAATACTAGTATATATCCTATTTGTGATAAGAGGTCCTTATTATTGGCGAATAAGGCGTTAGTAAAAGCAAGTAGGCGTAATATATTAATGTCCAATTTAACAAATATAAGGCCTTTTATTAGATTGTTAATCTGTAATTATAGTTATTTATTAAGTGCTATAACGTCTTTTTTCTTAGGGTTAATTACCTAGGTGGTAAAAGAGAGATTAAATAAAGCTTCTGGTTGACATATAGAGGCAATATACGCACCTCTTACGCGTTGCGCAACATATTGTTCCTTTATAGTTAGTATATTACGGACGATGCCTCTTAAGCTTGTGGTTATAGCTATTTTTTTAAGGTAGACTATATTTAGGTTCTTATACTAGTGTTCCTAGGTTATTATAATATTGCCTTCCCAAGAGAGTTAAATAATGCATCCGTTAAATCTAAGTGACTGCTTAACCGTAAGTTGCTCGCATTCTTTTATAAGAAAGTAAGCCTTTTCTAGATGTTATTGCTCTGCGTCTATAAAGGTAGTATTAGCTAGGAAGAGAGTGTTGTTAGTTTAAAGGCTAATAATACTAAAGTAGTTAGGAGTGTTGCTCTATAAGAGGTAAGGGTTATATGTTAATAAGTTCATATCTAACTCCTTAATATAATAATTATAGTAGGTTGTAAACTAGTAATTGCCTACTTCTAGAACACTATATAAAGGCTTAATTACCTTTAGGATAGAGTTCTTTCCGATGCCTAGTTGGCTTCCTAATTTATAAAGTGGTCGGATATAAAAGTCTTAATTTAGCTTTGTAAGAGACTGGATATACGCCTAAGAGATATCTTATAGGTATAACTATGTGCCATTGCCTTGTAGTATTACTGCGATGCATAGAATAAGGCGTTGGCTGACTTATTAAATAGTGGGTAACTAGGTTAGTACAATGCCCTTTTTAAGATCATTATATACTTAGACAATAAGTCTTGATTTTTTAAAGGCTTTGTTAGTACTGGGGTTTTTAATCTTATCTATAAATTATAAGTTAAAGATTCTGACTCCTGCGGGTATGTCCTAAGGGTTAATTCTCTTAAATACGCCCTTTTTAATCAGTCCTGTGATTTCCTTTTAATGGGACGTTTTAAACTGCTTATAGTTGCTGTCCTCTTGCAAGAATATAGTAATGTTGGCAGTATTAACGTGAAGGGGATACTTGTGGGGTCTTCCTCTTCCTTGGCAAGGTGGTTGTGCTTCTCTAGTTTTAGTAAGGGATGGTTTTTATATAGAGACGGTTTCTATGGACGGTTTGTATATACAGGCAGTTTTATTAACTTGGATATTGTTAACTTAGGTGTTATTATCTTAAATATCTTTAACGTGAATATTTCTAGGGTCTATTAAGTATGGTTTAACAGCAGTGCTGCGGAACTTTATAGGGCCGCTAGGTAGGTTAACAGCACACGTTTCTCCTTTAATATTTAGTAGGTTATATGGTCCTGCCCAGTATCCAGATTATCCTATATTGCCTTCTCTCCAGACCAGTACTAAAGAGTTAAGGGGTAGATTATGAATTGCGGTAGTGCTAGGGCTATTACGCATATTAAGTGCATCTGCGACCTGGCGCTCCGCTTATATCTTCTTTACTTCCTCCATAGCTTTCTTAAATACAATTGCACGCTATATTACTATAGGTAAAGGTACGTCGGACTCTGTTATTTAGGGGTATGCTCTAAATACTAACAGTGTAGGTATTAGGCCGTCTGGTCCTGTAGAGTCATTAATTGCTTTAAAGGCCATTTATAGTGCTATATCCTTGTCAATTCCTAGTATCTTAGAAGTAATAATATAGTATATACATCACAAGGGGCCATAGTAACGCTCTACTATGCCAATTAAGTTATAAGCTTCGACCGGTACGCTCTTTATAGTAGTGCCTATGTTAACTGCGTATTGCTTAAACTCTCTACTAATAAAGTTCTTTCCTATATTATATGCAATCACATCTAGGGGGCCTAGGTATATATTAATCTAGCATGCTTGTAATATGTCCTATATATACTTAGCACTAATATTCTATAGCTATCTGCCTATTTAAAATTGGGTGCCTTTATTAACAATATAAAGTATGGGCTTGCTGTTAATATATATAATAATAATAATAATGCAGTAGTTAAAATTAACATTATCCTTTAAGGTAAATCTAAATCTGCCTAGTAACTTTCCGTGCTTTTAACAGTACAAGTAGTAGTAGGTAATATGCTTAAGTGTCTTTTAATTAGCATCGTTTTTATAGCCAGCGCGGTCCAATATTCTCTTAAGTTACTCTACTAACAGGTGTCCAAAGTATTAGTATAGGCGTTATAATTCCACATTAGTTAAGTAGCATGGGTTTTGGTTAAAGGACTCTATAATAAATATATATAACAAGGTATCCCATAGTAGAAATAGGTGTCCAAATTGGCGTATAACTAATACGGTCTTTAAGGGGGTTATTAGGATATTCTCTAGGTTGTTAAAGTACACTTATAAGTTATCTATATCTGCTAGGTAAAGCAGGAAAGGGGTGTTAACTTTAATAATATGGAACTCTACTGTACCTATTGGTATATCTACCTTAATAGAACTAATAGAGGATATAGAACCTATTCCGAACTATACGCTAACTATGCCTTTTATAGACTTATTTAACTATACTTTATTAATCTTCTAAAGTATAAAAAACTGACCATATCCTACTATAGAACGTTTAGAGGTATTAGTGTCGATTATTATACCTATAAACTTTATTAAGGTGTAGCATAAGGTTATATTATACGTAAACGGGTCTATATTAGTAGTAAATGCATCTATTATGGTATTAATAGTTATAACTGCATAGCTATAAGCTCTATTAGCTAGTTCTAAAGCTATAGCGGTCGCATTATCTAGTTCGATCTCACCGTACAAAGTATGGTATACTATGGCCTAGTTGTCCTTGTTTAGTAGAGTGTTAGGGTCCATATTAATTACCAGAGCGTTAAATGCGTTAGTGATCTCATTATCCTTATCATTATCCTCGTTATTATCGCCTTTATAGTCTATAATATATTGCTTTATTTGCTTCTAGAAGCGGTCCTTAAACTTATTTCTAAACTTGGTCTTAGACTCTTCTTGCTCCTCCTTAGTATATTTCTATAAGTAATATCCTTCCTTATTATATATAAAGCAACGTGGTTTCTATTGGTTGCGGTTATATAGGGGGTTGCTGCGGTTGTTGCGGTTATAGTTATTATCTCTTTTATAGAATTGTCGGTCTGTAAAGAAAGCTTATATCTTCTCCATATGCTCTTTCTTATATGCCGTAATAGACAATTGGAGTTTATTAATAAGGGCTCTAAGGTTATCCAATGGGTTAGAGACTGCATATCTATATACTAGTATTCCTTGGCACAAAGTGACGATTTTATTATAAAGGAAGTCCATAGTTTGTAAGGTAGGTCTAAGGCTATGCTATAGTTAATAAAGTCTGTGGATTAGTAATTAGAGGCATTTACTTATAGACTTGTCCATATTTTCTGCCATTACTATTGTAAGTATAATGGTATTCTACTTATCTAGGTTCTTGCGTTAAAATCCTAGTCCTTTAAAGAAATTCTAAAGGTGCTCACAAGCTTTGGCAAATAGTAGGTAGGATAGTTAGTTTATATAGAAGTGGTCTAAAGCTAGTCCTTTTAATATAGTAGGAAATGCCTTAAGGTAAGCTTCTTGGGGTACGTCCGCTTAATTACAGATATTATAGAATATTGTTAATTTATAGTTAAGGCTTTTATTTGTGCCACCATATTTCTACTCCTCTGTGTATATCTTAGCTGTATTCGCAATTTCCTTTCCATAGCTAGTTATAGTAATAGGGCGGTTCTCCTTGTCCGTAGGTTGTTTATAGAGTTGCTGTATTATTGTTATAGGTTAAGGCGTAACAGATAGTATAAAGGTAGAGGTAATTATAGATTAAGGTATAGTAGAAAGCATAGGCACTAAGGAATATCTTACTTATTGCTCTTCTAGAGTTCCGTGTGTCTTATAATACTAGATACTTCTTAACTTAATATTAGTATTAAACTTTTTCTTAAGTGCGTTTATCTCTTCTCTAGTCTATTCCGTTTGGTCTTCTTCTTGTGCTATATTATATAAGGATTAAGGGAGTGATTTGCCTTATTTGTGGTTAGTGTTAACCCATACTCCTTTAGTATTTAGACAATCGCGTAGTTTCTAAAGCCAGTATAAGTAAATTTACGTGAAGATATTAACCGTAAAGTCCTAAAAATCTCCCTAGAACAATTCCTAGAGTATTAAGTCTAGCTGGTCGTGTATCTCCGTATATACGTATATCTTGCATTATATGTAGTTGGTTAGCTCGTCCTTAGTAACTTCCATTAGGTTAATTCTATCTTCCTATTTAGCTACTTCTTCCTCCTAGTCTTTCTCTGTTCCTGACATCTTGTATTTTATATATTATTTAGGTAGGTAAGGGTATTTGTAGGGTATTTGTAGGGGAACGGTTAAGGAGGCGGTTGAGGAGGCGGTTAAGGAGGTGGTTAAGGAGGCGGTTCGAGTTGTTTAAGTAGGGTAAGGTGTTTTGCGCAGTAATTCTTCTAAAATAGATAGAATGAGATGTCTAGAAGTCGTTGTGGATACCAGATAAGTACTTTTAGGTGGTTTCTCTTCTTCTCTTTAACTAAAATAGGCTGATACGAAAGGTAGATAAGTATAACTATCTTCCAATCTACTGCAAGGTGGACAGTATAACTATCTTCCAAGCTATCTGCGTGTTTCCTAATCTGTGCGCGCTCACTAATTAGTGTTGGTATGCTTTAACACAGTGCAATAGACGTAATATACGTGCAGTGCGGTGTGTAGTTGGATTCTTGTCGTTCTATCTACGCGTCTTGATGATATATATGCGCGTCGTGTAGATCACGTGCTTTACGCACGTGATATACGAAACGAATATCTACTAACATTAAAGATACGTCTAAAATTAGACAAAGGTTAATAATGGGAAGTAAGGTGTTAAGGAAAAGGAGTAGCTTAATAAGCAAGATGTCTCTATACTTTACCTTCTAATACCCTTCTAGTAAATAGCCGCAACCTTACCAATATAACTCCGTTATAATAGTGTAATTTAGAAGAAAGGAAACACGCATATACGCTATTTAGCCATCACTTTTTTATAAAAACTAATTACGTGGCCGGGGAAGGCAATTAAGATGTTAATTATAGACATATATAGGTTAAAATTATACCTAAATAAGACAAGTCTCTTTAATTAACTGATTAATTACCTAACCGTATATAATAGCCTAAGGGCGAATATAGGAGTAATACGTTAGTAATATAGGGGATTATAAAAAAAATTATAAGATTATAGATTATATCCTAATAGTTAAAGATAACGGTAAGCCAAGGCCCTATATATTAAATTCTATACTAAAAGGTTCTATAGAACCATATTAGGAACACTAAATTGCCTATAATACTTATAATTAATTGCAGACCGGTATAAAGGCTTAAAAGTAGAGTTGTATAAAAATCCTTAGGTTAGCCTAGGTAGTTACCAGTATGCTTCCAGTAGGCTCCTAATAGGTCTTTTAGTAATCCTTATATTTTTTCCTTATTAAGGTTTTTAGGGGTTTAAAGCAGGGATTAGATAGATAGATGATATATAATGGTATACTAATATCTCTTTAAACCCCTTTTGGGACGAGCCCTTATAATCTCCCTCTACCATAAGGTAATGGCAATTAGGGGCCGACTATAAGAAAGGGGGGGGGGCGGCGGTAATGTAAGGGATATTATTGCGGTTACCTTAGGTTGCCCTTAGGACAACCCCTAGATACCCCTTAGACGTCCATTAGTTACATGCCGGAGGCACATGCCCGTAGTATATAGTCTCTACGATCCCTAAGGCCTCACCTCCTTAAGGATTCGTCTCTCTTACCAATCTATCCTGTTCCATAATCGTGTCCTTATAGCCCCCTGTTTACAAAGTCCCCTCATATTAAGCGTCTCTTAAATTAAAGGAATTGGATATTAGATTTAAATTATAATTATATTTAGAGCTTAATAATTAATATAAAATCTTAAGCCTCCTTCTAGCTTTTTAATAAACAGTATAGGTAAGGCAAATAGAGATTAACTAGGGTAAATAAATCCTTTTTCTAGATACTTATTAAGGTATTATTGCATTATAAGCAGTTCTTCTTATAATATACCATATAGCGGACCGAACTTTAGTGTTATACTAGGCTCAAGTTCTATCTTAAAATTATATTTCTCTTAATGCGGGGCTAGTTAGTCTATAAAACGTTTTTTAAACTTATTAATTAGGTTATAGTACTCTTTAGGCATAAGAGGTTAAGGATTAGGATATTGTTTTAGTTTTAGTACTTTCTTAATATCTTCCATAATTACAGTAAAGATTTTATAATCTTATCTTTTTGCTAATAAAATAAAAGGCGCGGCCTATATTATACAAATTTTAAGAGGTTTTAATGTAATATCTTTATATTCTTTACTACAATTAGCAGTTATAGATTTATTATATTGGCTTAAGGTTTATGGCAAAGGTAATTTATATTATATTAAATTTAAATAGTTATATACATATTTATAGGGCAGATGGTTTTTTAAGTAATAACTTTAGCAGTAGGTTGTACGGAACTTTAGTGTTTCTTTAACCTAGCTAATTAAAGGGTTGTGTTGTTTTAGCCATCCGTGTTTAAGTATAACTTTATATTACTTTAAGTGTGTAATAAATAGAGAGATATATTTAAGGTGTTTGCCTATCCACATTTTTACTAGGGCGTAGTGCGTTATTTTACTATATATTAAGGGTTTGCCATTAAAGCCTCGTAGGCCTTAGGGCTTATTAAGTTTCTTTAATTTTAGGCGTTAAGTTTTTGCATAGTTTATATTAATAAAGCCTATACTAGTGGCTCCGCTATCTATTAGGATTTATACCTCCTTCTATTTTTTAAGCATTTAAATTTCGCTAAGTATATTAAGGGGGTTATGCTGTGTATTAGCGCTAGAAGAGCCTAGACACTTATACTCTTCCACTTTTTATTCTAAGGCATAACTTAGCCTTAGGACAATTTGTTTTCTAAGTTAACTAAAGGTAAGATGCTTTATAGCGACTAAATATAATTTATAGAGTGGGTATAATTTAAGGAATAGAAGGAACTACGGCGGACTTTTTTAAAAGGGTAAGTTCGGCAATGCTTTTAAATATATCCTTTTTTACCGCATCTAAAGCATTCTCCATTTATAACTTAAGTTCTTTATTTGTTAGTTCCTAAGGGTGTATAGGATTAAGTAGCATTAAGGTCTATAGGGTTGTATATAGGGCTTTTAGGTTTTAGAGACGGATCGCGCTTTAGGGTATATACTGGTTTTATAGAGTTTTAAATGCAAGGTATAGTTAACTTTAGAGAATAAGTCTATTTGTTATATTAAAGGTCCTTATTAATTTATTAATATACTATAGCAAATTTAGATAGGTTTTTTGGCAGTTCTTTATCTACTAACTAGGCTCTAATCTTATCTAAAATAGCCTATTAAAGGGTAGTAACTCTAGCGGCTTTATTCCAATCTAGTTTACTAATAAAACCTAAAGATTTTACTAGCAAAGATTAATTATATCCAACTTCCCTCAGAAAAGCCTAAAAGGAGCTCTTGCTGCACCCGGCCCAAAAAAGACCAAAACCAACCAAAAGAACCCTGAAAAACTCCCAGAAAACCCCCCTGAGATGCATATATTACAGGGGAGGCACACGTCGAACGACGGTGGTTTGCACTTATACGCAACCGCTAGAACCACGCCCAACAATAGCCCTCCACAATAAAGACGGGTGAATACCACACTATAAAGTGGAAATACCTCTATTAAGAAGGCATCTAATAAAATATAAAGCCTATTAGACGTGTCTAGTATCTAGAATTATAGGGGAGTAACTATTAGTTATAATAAATTAATATAGCTAGTAGAATGGCTCTGCTAGTCTAGTAAACCTTAGGCGCCTCTCTAGTAAACCCTTATTATTATTCATTGCTTAACGTCCGATTTGGATCCCTATTGGGCCCACGCAGACTACTCCTTATATACATATAGGGAGAAAACTCTTTTAAGAAAACCCTATAATCCGTCTCCCCACCTTTTAGGACTCGCCTATAAAGCGCCTACAAGTTACCTATAGTGCTCTACTACCTTACTTTTTAACTTCCTTGGGAACCACTGCTGCTGTAACAAGCCTACAGACGCGCTAGTATCGCAAACTTTACTCTACTACTGTAGAGTCATTAGGGGGCGCCTATTACTCACCCCTTTACCTTCTATTACTATTTCCTTTGTAACCTAAAACTGGTCTAGCACATTTTGGCTAATAAGCCACTAGGTAACCGCCTTAAGACCTTTTTATATTAAGAGTAGTGTGTTATAGTTCTCTATGCCAGCTACTAAGAGCATAGCTTCTCAGTTAGTGCATAGGGGGCATAACAGTATTACGTATTTTAGTGTCTGTCTTAGCCAGCTATATTTGCATCTTAGGCTGCCTACTAGAACACCTACCTAGTAGAGCCAATCTTTTAGTCCTATTATCCCTATTCTTAAGAGTGTTGCTATTGTATTTTCTACCTTTATTAGGCCTTCTTAGAGCTCTTAAGTATTTACCCCCTATAGCGTTAACCATACCACGGCTTAGGTTTCTCTTGCCTAAGTTAGCCTCTATACCTTTAACTCCCATGCGCCTCTCTAGCGTTGGTCTAACTAGTATTATATTACAGAAGATAGTTTCCTAGCGTTCTTTTATACTCTACTTTAGCTCCTTTTTCTTTCTTACTATTGTCTTTACTAGCCTCTTACGCGTCTCCCTTCCTCCTCTATATAGGCCTAGGCCCTAACGCAGCACTATTCTTCTTCTGCTTTCTTTACCTATTTCTCCAATATCTCTTCCCTATTTTAGGGTTATTGGTTTGTTCTCCTATAAGGCGCCCTAGGGTCCCTCCATAGTTTATTTAGGCGTGTCTTAATATACTTTATAACATTAGAGTTACGTTTACTTTACGCCCTTTATATTACAGCGGCTTCAATATATAGTTATAGGGGGGGAATATTAGCTTCCTTCTTAAGTAATACTATAGCCGTTCGCTTATACCCGCCTGTTATACTCTAGAGGTAGGCTGTTTAGACCTTTTAGAGTAGTTTAAGGAGTAATTTAGGGGGGCCCTTCTTAGTTTCTCTAATAGCCCAAACACTAGATTTATATGTTATAGTTAGCTGGACAACTGCTATATATAATAGACGTAACCTCTAGAAGTATAAACCCCATATAGAATTAACGATCCTAGATAATATAATGTACTATACTTAGCCCTTACAGGCCGCTTATACCACATATATACTCCACCAGAGCTTACTATTTACCCATACTCCTAATACCCTTAGGCCCTAAACTGGTTGACCCCTAAAGCCTTAAATATGGATTATATGCTAGAGATCTATAGATTAGTTACGTTTTCTTATAAAATAGATTAGCTGGTATTTCTCTAGTAAGAATTAGACTTTATATCATCTTGCCCATTCTATATAGGTGTTATAGGCTTTCTCTAGTGTTCTGCAGTTCTCTGCGGCTGTTAGCCCGTATATAATTAGGTTTATATTATTAATAAAGCCTATCCCCTAAGTCGCCCCTTCCTTAAAGGTATTAAGTAAGTTGCTTATAAAGAAAAGGAAGAGTATAGGCAAAAGAGGTGATCCTTATAGTATACCTATTATAACTATAATGGGGGGGCTCTAGTATCTGCTAAAGACTAGTAATATCTCTTTCTAGCCTATAAACCCTTAAACAAATTATATAATCTATTCTAGGAAGCCCTTTGCCCTAAGGATATATAGGAGGCGCTACTAATGTCTAGGCTAAGCATTAATATTATAAAGTCCTTGCGCATAGCCCATGCAGTTTTAATAGTAGCAGTAAGTAGTGTAAGTGCTAATAGTAATAAGCAATTCTTTCTTGCCCCTATTTAGCTTTATGGTAGTAGGGTGTGTTCCTCTACCGTATCTACTATATAGTCCACTATAACCTTTTCTAAGATCTTGCTTAGGGTGTTTTCTAAAGCAATAGGGCGGTAGCTTTCTAGGATTAAGTAGTCTACTTTACCTTCTTTTTATAAGATAACCATCGTTATAGATCTTCCAAGTCGCGGGTAGTAGCCTATTATAAAGCATACTCTAGCTATATCTGCAAGCTAAGGTGCTATAAGTGGACCACAGGTCTTTAAGGCTTTGTTTAGGATCCCATCTAGTCCTAATACTATATTATTTAAAAGGCGACTAATAGTTCTAGCCATTTCTTCAGTTATTATGTCGCTATTAACCCTTAGGCGAGTCACCGGTGTTTTACCAGTAATATCACTAAGGTCTACTAGAGCTAGTTAGGGGAAAAATCTTTCTATAAAAATCTTTGCCTTCTTATTATTGTTGCTTATAGCCTGTGGTTCGCCTGCTCTTCGTAGGGGTAGTAGGTATAGATCTTCTACTAGGCGTCTCGCCTTTTTCTTTACCCATCTTGCTATGGTCCAAAGGCCCTTATTGTAGGGGATGCTTAGGTTAGTAGTATATTCGTTTATAAACCGTCTCTAGTTATTTCTTGCTTCTTTTTTTAGGGTATTCTTTAGCTAGTTTCTTATGTCTTTATATTATCTCTCGTCTTTAGGGTTATAGCTGCTTGTATATTTCCTTCTTGCTCATTGTTGGCTAGCTACAAGAACCGCGCATTATGCGGACCATATATATTGCACATAGGGGCCTAGTTTTAAGACTGGGCAATGCTCTTCTAGCCTATTTTTAATTGCTGCCTGGATCCTTTCTAGTCTTCGGTTAATTTCCTTAGGGGTAGCTAATAAGCCTCGCTTGTTTAGTATTAGGTGGATTTCTTCTAGGTCTTAAAGTTATTGTTTAACTATATTAAGGAAACTGTCTGTCTTAAGCTTCCTTATTGCGTATCTTTTACTATTTAGTTGCGCCTTAATATCCAAATCTAGCTGTATCTAGATAGGGATATGGTCTAAGGTAAATACCTATTCTTCTTTAAGAATGCACCTTTCGAGTCTCTGGTATAGGCCATCGTCCATAAATATAAGGTCAATTGTACTTCTAGCGGTGCCTCATTGCCACGTAATTGCTCCTGGGGGAGTGGCCAGCTTAAGGCCCCAGATATCTATAGCTCTTAGTAGGCACTCTTCTAGTAAACCCTTAATTAAATCCTCTAATAGCTAAGCAAAATTAAAAATAAATATAACCCCCCTTTACTGGTGAATTGCACCTAAGCTGCCATAGCTGCGCTTTTATAGTATAGGGAACCTACCCCCCTTAAAATAATAACCGGGTATATAATTATAATATAACTAAATATTATTATTCATTGCTTAACGTCCGATTTGGATCCCTGTTGGGCCCACGCGGACTACTCCTTATATACATGTGGGGAGAAAACTCTATTTGAGAAACCCCGTAATCCATCTCCCCGCCTTTTAGGGCTCGCTTGCGAGTCGCCTGCGAGTCACCAGTGGTGCTCTACTACCTTACTTTTTGACCTCCTTAGGAACCACTGCTGCCGTAACAAACCTACGGACGCGCTAGTATTACACACCGTACTCTACTCCTGTAGAGTTATTAGGGGGCGCCTGTTACTCGCCCCTTTGCCTTCCATTGCTATTTCCTTTGCAACCCGGAACTGGTCTAGCATATTTTAGCCAATAAGCCACCGGGTAGCCGCCTTAAGGCCTTTCTGTGTTGAGAGTAGTGTATTATAGTTTTCTGTGCCAGCTGCTGAGAGCATTGCTTCTCGGCTGGTGCGTAAGGGGCATAACAGTATTACGTGTTTTGGTGTCTGTCTTAGCCAGCCACATTCGCACCTTGGGCTACCCACTGGGACACCCACCTAGTGAAGCCAATCTTTTAGTCCTATTATTCCTGTCCTTAAGAGTGTTGCCATTGTATTTTCCGCCTTTGTTAGGCCCTCTTGGAGCCCTTGGGTATTTACCCCCCATGGCGTTGCCTATGCAATATAACTAAACTATAATAAGGGCCTCTAGGCTATAGTAAAATAGGTAAAGAAAAAGGTAGGGCGCCTAGTAGAAGACCTACACCTACCGCCCCTATAAAGAGTAGGGGAATTATAGGCCACTAATAATAATAATAAGAAGGTAAAGATCCTTATAGAAAGGTTCTTCCCCTAACCAGCTCCAGCTAACCTTAGTAACATTATAGGTAAAATACTAGTAACTCACCTGCGGGTTAACAGCGACATAATAATAAAGGAAATAGCCAAAACTATTAGCCGCCTTTTAAATAATATAGCTTTAGGACTAGATAGGATTCTAAATAAGGCTTTAAAGACCTATAGACCACTTATAGCACCTTGGCTTGTAGACGTAGCTAGAGTATACTTTACTATAGGCTACTACTTATAACTTAGCAGAGCTATAACGATGGTTATTTAAAAAAAAAAAAGGTAAAGTAGATTACTTAACCCTAGGAAGCTACTGCCCTATTGCCTTAGAAAATACCCTTAGCAAGATCTTAGAAAGGGTAATAGCGGACTATATAGCAGATATGGCTAAGGAATACGCCCTACTACCATAAAGCTAAATAGGGGTAAGAAAGAACCGCTTAATACTATTAGCACTTACGCTACTTGCTGCCACTATTAAGTCTGCATAGGTAATGCAAAGGGACTTCGTTATATTAATGCTTAGCTTAGATATAAGCGGTACCTATAATAATATACCTTACAAGCGCCTCCTATATATCCTTAGGGCAAAGGGCTTCCTAAAATAGATTATATAATTTGTCTAAGGGTTTATAGGCTAGAAAGAAACATTACTAGTCTTTAGCGGATACTAGAGCCCCTCTATTATAGTTGTAATAGGAATACTATAAGGATCACCCCTTTTACCTATACTTTTTCTTTTCTTTATAAGCAACCTACTTAACTCTTTTAAGAAAGGGGCAACCTAGGGGATAGGCTTTATTAACAATATAAACCTAATTATATACGGGCCAATAGCCGCAAAGAACTATAGAATACTAGAGAAAGCCTATAACACCTATATAAAATAGGTAAGATAATATAGAGTCCAATTCTTACTAGAGAAATACCAGCTAATCTATTTTATAAGAAAATGTAACTAATCTGCAGATCTCTAGCATATAATCCACATTTAAGGCTTTAGGGGTTAACTAGTTTAGGGCCTAAGGGTATTAGGAGTATAGGTAGATAGCAAGCTCTAGTAGAGCGTATATGCGGTATAAGCGGCCTATAAGGGCTAAATATAGTATATTGCACTATCTAGGATTGTTAATTCTATATAGGGCCTATGCTTTTAGAGGTTACGCCTACTATATATAGCAGTTATCCGGCTAATTATAATATATGGATCCAGTATTTGGGCTATTAGTGAAACTAAAAAAGGCCCCCTTAAATTACTCCTTAAACTACTCTAAAAGGTCTAAACAGCCTGCTTCTGGAGTATAATAGGCGGGTATAAGCGAATAACTACAGCACTGCTTAAGAAGGAAGCTAATATTCCCCCCCTATAACTATATATTAAAGCCGCTATAATGTAAAGGGCGTAAAATAAACGCAACTCTAATATTATAAAGTATATTAAGACACGCCTAAATAAACTATAGAGGGACCCTAGGGTGCCCTATAGGAGAATAAACCAATAACCCTAAAGTAGGGAAGATATATTAGAGAAATAGGTAAAGAAAGCAGAAGAAGAATAGTGCTACTTTAGGGCCCAGGCCTATATAGAGGAGGAAGGGAGACGTATAAGAGGCCAGTAAAGATAATAGCAAGAGAGAGAAAGGAGCTAAAGTAGAGTATAAAAGAACGCTAGGAAACTATCTACCGCAATATAACACTGGTTAGACCAACGCTAGAGAGATATATAGGAGTTAAAGGTACAGAGGCTAACTTAGACAAGAGGAACCCAAGCTATAGCATAGTTAATACTATAGGGGGTAAATACTTAAGGGCTCTAAGAAGGCCTAACAAAGGTAGAAAATATAATGGCAACACTATTAAGAATAGGAATAATAGGACTAAAAGATTAGCTTTACTGGGTAGGTGTCTTAGTAGGTAGCCTAAGATATAAATATGGCTGGCTAAGACAGACACTAAAACACGTAATACTGTTATGCCCCTTATATACTAACCAAGAAGTAATGCTCTTAATAGCTGGCACAGAGAACTATAATACACTACTCTTAATATAAAAAGGTCTTAAGGTGGTTACCCAGTAGCTTATTAGCTAAAGTGTACTAGACTAGTTTTAGGTTGTAAAGGAAATAGTAATAGAAGGCAAAGGGGCGGGTAATAGGCGCCCCCTAATAACTCTATAGTAGTAGAGTAAAGTTTATAATACTAGCGCGTCCGTAGGCTTGTTACGGCAGCAGTGGTTCCTAAGGAGGTTAAAAAGTAAGGTAGAAGAGCACCATAGGCGACTTGTAGGCGCTAAGTAGGCGAGTCCTAAAAGGCGGGGAGATAGATCACGGGGTTTTCTTAAGCAGAGTTTTCTCCCTATATGTAAATAAGGAGTAGTCCACGTGGGCCCAATAGGGATCCGTATCGGACGTTAAGTAATAAATAATTATTAATAAAACCTAAAAATTCCAAAAAGAAGCTAGTAAAGTCTCAGTTTCGTTATTATAGGTTTTTAAGTTTAGTAATAGCTGTATATTTACGGCTGGCGTTATTATATATTTATTTTAGTAAAGAGATAAAGGTTTTAAAATTAATAAAAGTGCTATTATAAAAGAATGGATCTATAGTTTATATAGCGTCTTTACTTAATTAGGACATTCTATAGCTAACCTTACTAGCTTTAGTAGGGTATTAATTATAGTTTATTAAGAGTTTAAGATGGAGCTTGGTTATAAAGGGATATAGGTTATTTTAGTTTCTATTAAATATTAAAGGATTAGTGAGCTTTTTAGATTTTATAATAGGTACTTGGTTCGTTATATATATAAGTTAAGCTACTATTACTAGTTCCGTGTTCTTATTTAACAGGCCAGGTTTAGATTCTATTATATTAATCTTGTTTATAGGTATTATTATTAGGGTCTATAATATAAGTGCCTTAATATTACGAAGTTCTTTATAGAGTGCTTCCATTAATTACTAGTGCTAGGCTTTTAGTATAGCCCGCTGCTAAGCTAAGGCGTCTATAAAGGACTATTATATTATAGTTAACTATTCTCTAACTAGGGTCATAATACTTATAGTTATTAAAAGGGATTCGGGTTCGTTTGCCATTTTAATAGTAGTTGTTTTAATATAACATAATATAAGGGCGCGAAGAGGCTTTAGGGAAGATTTAAAGGAACAATATAAATTCTATCTAATCTAAAGGTATATAGCTCTTGCTAAATATAAGACGTTGCGTAAAGAAGAGAAAGGAATATAGAAAACTTATAACTAAACATTTAGGGTCTTGGTAGCAGACGCATGGGCATAAGCCTATGCGGATTTTAACAGGTTTTAACCAAATTCCATTACGTTAGTGGAACTTAGTGGAATTCAATTAAGAGTAGAACTTGGTAGAATTTGATTGATTTTGGTAGAATTTGGCAGAATTTAATCAAAGCGTCGGAACTTATCTGTCGAGTGTTTCACCGAGACATTCCTACTGCAACTGGGCTAGTCCCGTTACACCTACAGAAATTTCGCTAAATTTCTGCTAAATTACGCCCCTGTGTAGATGGACGCCGGTGAGTAATGCGAGTGCAAGAAGCCTTATATCAGAATTATGGTAGACTGCGTATACAGGCGAAATCTGTGAAGAATTTTTTAACCCTTGGAAAACCTATCTAGTAAGTAACAGGTCTAAGATATGCTTCCCACGTTGTGACTAAAGCACGAAGAGTGGCAAACCCACTTTACATAGCTCCCCTACATAACGCGGGGTAGTAAATTGAGAATCTTTACCAAACTCAATTTGACTGTATTAAGTAAGAACAGAGAAAGGTGATTAGCCGAACTCGTATACGTAGAGATGTGCATCCCTCACCGCGAAGGGTGTATTTGATCCTATTCGCAACATACTTCAATCATTTCAAGGACCAGTTGTGTCTGCATATTACTACGGGCGAAGCAGGGAACGCAATAACCTCGCTTATTGCTTAGGTATGCAGGATAACATTAAAACAGCTCTTTTTACATATATAAGTTCGCATCGAGGAGAGTCAGGGCCGTGAGGATTCGGATCACGCCAGTCTATCTAACCAACTATGAGCAAAAGTAATTCTAGGCAGCTAGGGTTGATTTGAGAAACTAGTTGAAAGTATGCACCCTGTACCTGGAGAAATGCAAAATACGCACATGTACTCTATTTAAAGTCATAGAAATAATCGTGAAGTCGCTTGAAAGACTAACGTAAGCGGTTGGTATAAGGAAAGCTCATTATCTTCGGCTTCCACCTTTGATTGCTTCCTTCCGCCTTATTTTGTCTACGGTTCGCTGTAAGGCAGTCTTTATATCTCCCTTTTTGAAAGTGTCCAGGTCATAGTAATTAGGTGCAATATCCTAGCGAAGGATTAGTAAAATGTTTATCGCAGATGCATGGATAGGGGTTCTTACCAGTAGCCACTCCGGTTTGACTGCCGTAACAGTGCGGATATAGTTCTTCGTTGTAAGCACAAACTCGTTGTAAATAACCCACTCACTGTCCTGACCAAGCACCGTGCTAGGATGGAGCAGCACGTTTTGCTCGTCTTTCACCGTGACATATGTCTTCCCGGTGCCATCTCGTTTGGCGACCTGCATGAAAAATCCTGCCACTAGTGCTCTTCGAATATTCTCATAGTATTTCTTGTCTTCAAAGGGAGTCGACATGAGCTCCAACTCCTGTCGTTCCATGATACGCTTCAACTGAAGTCGGACGTTATCGGCCTGGGTTAATGCGCGATATGACAAGAAGTGATCGTGACACCATTGCTTCGGATTCTCCTGTGCTTCTGGGCTCTTGAATGCATGGTAAACATTTAGCATCGTTAAATGGTCTCCATCAGGATGCGCGAAAAGATCTTTCATCTCGTCGGCTCGCTTACGTTGACTGGATGGTCGAACAAATAGCTGAGGAACAGAGAGGAGAGCAGTGAGTGAAAGCATTTCGTTCGAGCAATAGAACTCCGGAGAACTGATTAGCATCACAGCCAAAGCAGGATCGAGGGGGAACTCAGATGCAAGTCGTCCGAGTGTCGTGAGATCGCCTTCGTCGTCCAGACATGCAAGATAGTTGAGCTCCTCCAGGGCGCGCATCAAGGTCTCAGGAGCCGGGGGGTCCATCAAGTCGAAATGTACAAGATCGTTAATTCCAAGTTTCTTTAACTCTAAAACAGTGTTTGCAAGGTTGGAGCGAAGAATTTCCGGATATGTCTGCTCAATTAGCTCCTTCTTGAAGGCGGCCTCAGTGTAAAGCCGGAAACATTTTCCCGGTCTTGTACGACCGGCACGACCAGCACGCTGTTGAGCCGAAGCCTTCGATATTGGAGACACCAATAGTGATTCAACTCGAATTCTAGGGTTGTAGACCTTCTGTTTGCTGAAGCCAGGGTCGACAACATAGACAATTCCATCGATCGTGAGCGATGTTTCGGCGATATTGGTAGAAACAATGCATTTTCGACCAGGTCGGCCACCTGGAGTGCGTGGTGTAGGAGCAGGGTCAAATATCCGCTGCTGCTGCTGAGGAGGTAGCGTACCATAAAGGGGATATACCTTCATAGGGCCTGCATCAGCTTCCCGGGTCATTTCATCTGCTTCGAGATTGATCTTCCTGCAAGCGTCTTCAATTTCCTCTTCGCCGGTGAGGAAAAGAAGAATATCTCCTTCAGGCTCTGTGGCGTGTATCTGAAGAACTGTCCGAAGCGCAGCCTCAACATAATCTCTTTCCGGTTCAGGTGTGTAGAAAATCTCAACAGGGTGAGTCCGACCAGGTACCGCAAGAAGAGGTGCATCATGGAAATAGCGTTGGAATTTCGTAGCATCGAGAGTTGCAGACATGATGATAAGTTTGAGGTCTGGCCTTCGAATTACGACTTCTTTCAACAAGCCCATCAATATATCTGTGGCAAGAGTTCGCTCGTGTGCTTCGTCAAGAATGATTGTGCTGTATCGAGTAAGGTCGTTGTCGTGCATAGCTTCTCGCAGCAACATTCCGTCTGTCATGTACTTCAAGATGGTCTTTGGCGACGTTTTGTCCTCGAATCGGATGCTGTAACCAACCTCATCGCCAAGATTTACATCCATTTCCTGCGCTACACGTTGGGCAACAGACATTGCCGCCACCCTACGAGGCTGGGTACAGGCCACCATCTTGTTATTAAGGTGTGGGAGGTCGTCGAAAAGGACGAATTGTGGGATCTGAGTGGTCTTCCCTGAACCGGTTTCGCCGACAAAGACAAGAATTTGGGACTTCTGGTAGAGTTGCAGGAATTCGTCCCTTCCGAAATTAGCCCAAGCAGAGTTGTATGAGCGAAAATACTCACCTTTGGGCATGAACAGGAAGACCTCGCCGCGTTTTCAGGATACTCATGTACTGCTGAGACAGAGCCTGCCCTGTGAAAGGGTTCTGTGGACCGTCTTCCATGACCCTCGCATCCTTAGCTGTCGTTGTATGCCGTTTGAAGTCTCGAAGCCGTGACTGGGAATTTGTCACGCCATCTGTGTGGTAATTTAGCTTTCTGTTTACAAGAGTGCGCATAGTCTTGGAAATGCTCGCACCTTGAGGAGCAGAATAGTGGTGAGCCAGATACGGATTTCTGCTTGGATCATTTTTCTGATCTATGTCGAAGCCGTTCTGGCGCATTCTGCTTAATGGTCCATCTACGACTTTTTGACGCTTCACTCGGGAACTATCCTCAAGGTCTGGTCGACGGTCAGCCATTTGAAGTACGCCAAACGGTGGGCTATGCTTGGAAGGGTAAACACAAGTGAGATGGCTTGCTTAATGCTTGACGCTGAAAAAAGTTGGAGAATGTACACAGCGGAAGAACCTTTCGCCGAAGCAGTAGGCAAAGAAACTGTAGTTGTCTCCAACGACCAGCTTCAAAAATCAATTTTCCTGTAGACCCACGCAGCAAACCAAATGGCTACCGTTTACAAACTTTGATTCGTAGGCCGCTCCTTTAAAACATCTTTCTTCTAGCATTTTCTCTGCGTGCTTTGTTGCTTTTGGGCATATATCACGCAGAGCGCCCCTCGCTAGAATTGTTGATATCCTCTCCTCATAACCTCCAACATGGATTCTCCTCAGAGCACGGGCGAGATGATGCCCATATTCTATGTTGGCCAGCATGAGACTAGGCGTTCGCTTCCTGTTACCAATCAGGTCCTCCGTCAAGCTCAAGATTGCAATGTCTGCATCTCGCTACTTATCCTTCAGATGAGACATGCTGATAAAAGTTATAGTATGATATGCTTACAACGCCTATTACTACCCCTCACTTCCATGCCAGTGTCTTGTCACTTTTGACTGCTTACAGCCAGGCTCATCTTGATGGCTCAACCCCGTCAAGACACCACCCTATGCCCCTAGTTCCTCCTCTCAAACCTGTAGACACACCATTGACACCCAGTGACAGCATATCACAACTCATCGCGTTCACAAGCCCGTGGATTGATCTGGCGTCTCCTGACCCCCTCATTGCTCACCTTTCCCGCCAGGTGTTCAACCAGGAAATTGCATATGCAGCATTCTGTGGCGTCGTCACTGTCGTCGTGCAAGGCCCATGGCTCCATCATGGCCCAATGCGCGCCAAGGGCATATCACAGTATGCTCGAGCAATCCAAGAAGCGCTCTCGCTTGGAAACTATCTGCAGTTACACATCCTCATGCCCATGATTGACAATCTGGAGTTAGAAAATGACGAAGATATGGGCAATTTGGCACGATTTGCGCGGGAAGAATACATTAAAGGGCATTCAGAAAATCTGGAGGTCAAAGCAGATCTTTTTGGTACATGGGATGCATGGAATGTGATCAGGTCTGTGTGTAAATACAGCTCAAGACTCTCCGTAGGTAAGGACCAATACAGTCTAATTTATAACTCTGTGTCCTGGTCTCCTCATTGTAATTTTATATTCTCCTGGGACATTTTTGGGTAAGCGTGCTTCCGTACGCAAGGCGCTCGTCAATACGAGCAACCTTTCTAGCTAGTTTGGCTGACAGATACTTCGAAATTGCAGCTCTCACTCTACCTCGTCGCTTTCCCCCAATTGCAGTTCAGTCGCGATGGTATTCAGAGCCTTTACGCCTTCTTTCACTTCCTGCAACGTCCTTTCTTGTGAATGCTCGAGGATCGTTTGTTCTCTCGAGACCTCACCAACTATTCATATCTCGCTGTATGCGCCTGCGAAACGCACCCTGGCTACTTCTCACAGACATTGGACCAATTCCTGGTATAAATGACCCTGACTTGATTCTGCCTTTCTCTACTGGTATCCTCTCGCCTAGCGCAGCCGCTGATGCTTCATCGCCGAGGTCAAGCATGTCCCCGTCTCCGACACCAGCTGAAGCATCTCAAATGGCCCGTCACGTTAGTCGGAAAAGCAAAGCTGATCCAACCCCACATCTGAGCTATATTCGATACCTACAGAGAAATCAGCCACCAAAATCTACCATTGAACGATTTGGCGCTGGCTTCCAAGATTTTCTGCAATCTCCTCTCCAGCCTCTGACTGATAACCTGGAAAGCATGACATATGAAGTATTTGAAAAGGACCCAATCAAGTACGATTGGTATGAGCGCGCAATAGCGCAGGCTCTCCGTGATTGGAAGTCTCAAGGTAAAACTGTTTCTTCATCGAGAGGGACTGGATCCGTTGTAATTGCCGTAGTCGGTTCTGGTAGAGGACCACTTGTCACGCGCACTATTCGCGCTAGCCAAGATACTGGAGTTCAAGTGGAAGTGTATGCGGTTGAGAAGAATCCAAATGCTTATGTCCTTCTGCATCGACATAATGAAGAGGATTGGGGTGGCATGGTCACTGTGGTAAAATCTGATATGCGTGCTTGGAAAGGGCCGATGCTTCCGGATGGCAGCCACGGTTACGTTGACATTCTCGTTTCGGAGCTTCTAGGGTCATTCGCGGACAATGAGCTTTCACCTGAGTGCCTTGACGGTGTGCAACATGTGCTAAACCCTCAACACGGCATTTCAATCCCTACTTCTTACACCGCGCACCTCACGCCAATAGCTGCACCACGTCTTCATGCAGATATCATTAGCCGCTCCACTACCGATTCCAATGCTTTTGAAACCCCATGGGTGGTCATGCTCCATGCGATTGACTATCTAGCGACCCAGGGATCCCAAAACCAAGCTTCCTCAGAAACTAACGGAACCCGTCAAAGCCAACCGAAAGTCGAGACGCCTACACTACCGGATGTTCAGACGGCTTGGTTCTTTGAGCACCCTTGCCCGCCGCCTATTTTAGCACAATCTAGTCTTCGTCGTGGCGGAAGTGCTAGTGGGGGAGGCGGAGGAGCGACTGGAGGAGATGGAGCTAACGAGCATAACGCGCGGTTCTCACAGCTCACCTTCCAATGTAATGAAAGAGGAATGTGTCATGGGCTTGCGGGATATTTTGAGACGGTCTTGTACGACGGGAGTGATGGTAAGGTGGAGCTCAGCACTAATCCGGTCACGATGGATCAAAAGAGTAAAGATATGATAAGCTGGTTTCCCATATTCTTTCCGTTAAAGGTGAGGCTGTCCCTTTCACTAAGATGCACTGTGGGCAACGACTATGCTTTGTAAAACTAACAATGTTTCTAGGTTCCGATATGCGTCCCGGAAAACTCTGAGATGGATGTCAGTATGTGGCGGCAAACAGACGACAGAAAAGTATGGTACGAATGGCTGGTCGAGTCGTTTGTTACGATTGCAGGCAGAAGGGTTAGGTTGGGTATATCGGATTTGCATTCTAGTAAAAAGAATGGGTGCTTGATGTAGCATTTGAAAAATTCGTCGTAATACCCAAATCGGAATTATGGAATTGGAGTCTCTATGAAGGTAGCTGCCGTAACTGAATGAGGAACCACCAATTAATTCGGGCTTTCAATAGCTCTAATACAAAAATTTTCCGTGTCCTGGTTGAATCTATTGGCATTTTATTCTTGAGTGAAGCACCGTGTCTATTTTATGACTCATTGGCACCGTTCCCAGTCACCGGTCCTGGGCGTCCTGATAGAAAAATGGCTCCATTTGGGAAACCCTGGACATAAGTTCGAGGGAGTTGCATTAATTAAGCAAGGCATTCCCCTCTAACCCAGCTTACTCCGGCCATTGCTCTCACGACTACTTACTTAAACCTTCCCGAGCCTCGTGTTTCATCAATTCGAGACGCCTCTCCCTATAGCTGCTTCACTCCGGCTTTCTACTACTCACCGCCGTAGCTAGCGACTCAGGGCTGCAGTAGCACTCCAACACAACGCCCAGCTCCACGTCGGCGCGCAGTACCGCTCCAGCCGCGCGTTCCAGAGCGGGGTATTTTTGTAGGCGTTGGTTAAAATGCCTAAAGCGAGGCGCCGTAGAAACTCAGTGGAATCTACACCAAACCAAGATAGCACCTTGAACTTTGTCCTAAATAACCTTTATATATTCTAACCCCCCTCCCCCCTAAATCTTATATGTATAGCAAATCCAAACGTCTTCTGGGACGAACTAATGTGTAACTAAGTAATCGGAGCTCGAGGACCGCGAAGCGGCGCGATGGACGCTCATTCGCGAAATGAGAGGATAGGTCTGCTGAGACGGGGCTGTATATACGAACAGAATCTGCGCTTAAAAATCGCATAGTGTTACAGGTGCGCGTACATCTATGAAATAAAAACGTACGTCTGCCGAGACGAGGTTGTATGTTAAGATAGAATATAAGCTCGAGAATTGCGGCTATGTAGGAATAGAATCCACGCTTAGGAATCGCACAGCGCCGTAACTATATATCAATCTGTGAATGGAAGCGCACGTCTGCTAAGACGAGGTTGTGTATAGGAAAAGAATCTAAGCTTAGGAATCGCGAGGCATTGTAATTGTATGCTAAGCTGCGAAATAAAAGCGTATATCTGCTAAGATAAGGTAATATAAAAAGAAAGAGACTAAAGTAGAGAGACGTAAATAGCTTAATAAATCTATATTAAAAAACCTTATATGCAAATTCCACTTATCCTCCAGTGGATTAAGGCAATCCGTCCTCTAAGATGAACTAATGTAATAAGAAAACTAACTTAGAAAAGTTAAGTAACGAAATTCCCTCCGTAAGCTATAATATTAGTCCTCTAAGACTTAAAAATGCGGTTAACTTAGAACCAAAACGTTTTACCATAAGCGCCTTTAATTTCCCATAAATCCCATCTTTTACCCTCCAGGCTAAGCGATAGTAGTAGCTACGATACCCGCTATTGTCTACCAAGACTAAATTAACTAGGCCATAAACTGATATAGGATTTCTTAATAGAATTCCTGGCGCCTTTCTTATATCTCGCGAGACTTTATTAAAATAGCAGTCAGTTAAATATAGACTCTTTAATAAGGCAATTGATCGCCCATTATCGTCTTTAAAGACCGTGTTGTTTGGCCCCGGGTTGTCCCAAGGCGGCCTTAGCAACGCACAACAGCGTTAAGTGACTAATTCCTCATTTTTATGGTCCCTAAAGACATGATGGCGTTTATTTTAGTGGTTTAGATGCTGTTTGTTAACTAGAACCACTTTACTATAGTAGCCTTTAGAGCAGTGTGGTTTAAAATAAAATCTTATCTGATAAGATTAATAAATAATTTTATTTTTGTATTTGTTATTATTTTTATTAATTAGCTGAAAAAATAAAATCTCTTGGCATACCCCGCTCTACCTATTAAGAATGTCACGGAACCCTACCGCAGGGGCTTCCATGATAGAGCCCCGTGCTCCCGCGTACACCTCGCGTACAGCTTATGTCAGCTACGCGTAGGTATATCACCTCCTTACGCCCTCGACCCTTACGATTGATCGCGCAACGTCTTGTAGACTCCTCGAATACATACGCTCTGTAGCCATTGCCCCCGTCCCGTGACATTACGTTGCGCCTTTTTTATCACTAACGCTTAGCCTATAACCAATTCTACGTCTCTATAATACTATAGGCGCTGCTAGAAGTAGCGTGTCTCCCACTTTGTACCTTTAAAGAACCGATGATAGTAAGACGAAATTCCTTACTAGCCATTATGCTAAACTTAAAGAATAATCCAATACCTATATTGAACCCACGACGCCAATTAATCCTAGAAGGATTTGATTTATTAGCCCTAGCCTTAACCCCTAAAGGGAAGCCTAGTGGCTTAAAAGACTATAATAACCTTAATAAGGTGGACATTGATAATGTCTTATCTTTTATTGACTATATAACTACGGATAAATAAGCTAAAGGGCTACTACCTATTAAAATTGAGATATAAGACGCCGAGATGTTTGTGAAAATGGTAATATAAGAACCTAATAAATACTACTACCTTCTATAGAACTATCATCTAAAGCTTATATAAGCTAAGATGCGTGCTGCCTAAGATTATGATATTATCTAAGACCTATAAGCTTATAAGGCGCTCGCTAATAATATACGCTAAGAGATTAAAGATGACCTCCGCGAGTCTAAACGCAACATCCAACAATTAAAGAAGGCTGAGATTATACTTATTGCTATGGTTACTAAAAGAGAGGGTATAATTAAATACCTATAATCTTAGCTTAATAAGCATATTTATAACAATACCAGACACCCCTTTACTGTATATAACGCTACCTATGTCTCTATACCCCCGGCAACCTTACCTACTTAATGCTTAATAGAGGGTTAGCGCTAAGCAGCTTCGCCTAATAGGAACCCCTACTATAGTAATAATGAAAGCTATAATAACTAAACCCAAACTGCTACTGTAGGGCCTAATATATGCTACCCTAATCCCTTAATCTTTAAGGGTAACCGCAAGGAATACAGCCACTGGAAGATATAAATCTATAAGAAACTAACCTAGAGCGCCTACCTTTTCCCCACAGAAGATGCTAAGATTGGCTATATTATTAGGCGAATAAAGGGCATCCCATTTAATAGGCTCTTTGCTTAATAGGAGACTAGCAGTCTCTAGAAGTGGTAGTCCTACTAGGAAGTCCTTAATAACCTTAATTAAATGTACCGCAACTATAACCTAGTAGCCACCAGTTAAGCCAAACTATATGCCCTAAAGATAAGTCCCACTAAATTATTTAATAAGTTCTATGTTAAATTCTAGGAATATACTAGAGTCCTCGCCCGAGATAATGCTAAAGACTAGGAAGACCTTCTTGAAAAAGTCACTTATCGCCTTAGTCATACAGCCGCTAGCTACAATTATAATAACGTTTATAATATGGTAGCAGCCCTACGGAAGATTAAATAACGGCTAAACTAGATCGCTACTGCAAACCCCCACCTAAAGACCTCCCTATAGAAGCCCTCCGGACCTACTAAACCACTAACGCCTACTACCCTAAGCAACACTACTGGTCCTAATATTGACCTCTCTATACTAACCTTCCCGTAGAAGTTACTAGATGGAGAATATAAACTACTCTAAAAGCTAAGGCGTTGCTATAGATACTGTTAAGAAGGCTATTACAGCTATAGCCTAAACTACTTAATAGCTAGGTTTAGCAGCTGCTGCCTAATACCTAACCTAGTACCTTAAACACCAAATATATTGCTATATGCCACTACTGTACATGACAAAGACGTAGTAACAGTGGTAGAGTTAGATATAGAAACGGAAAACGCCAAGTTTTAGCCCTAAGTTATAGGTTGGGACACCTTAATAATAAGGGGATCTATATATCGGCCTGCTTAATAGATAACTTAGTAAAGATAAATAGATAGAAACAGATAGTTTTACCTATAATAGGAATTACTGCCAAAAAATAATATAAAAGCCGTTCTATAATTAATTGCGGAGCTACTAATAAATTTATAGGTATCTAATTTGTGTGTACTTATAACCTACCCACCTTACCCTTTACTAAAGCCCGCGCCCTATAACTCACTAACGGCAGTTATACTGTATAGAAGATTACCTATATAGTATAACTTTACCTAGACATAAATAGGCACCAGGAAGAGCTCTAGGCCTATATTACACCACTTGCTAACTACCCTATTATCCTTAGAATAAACTAGCTTAAATAATACAACCCCGCTATTAACTGGAAAAAGAGAGAAGTAACCTTTAACTCTAAATACTGCAGAGAGACTTGCCTAGGATATAGCCTAGCCGCCTCTATCTACTCCCTAGGATACCAACCTAAGGAACCCCTTATTACCCTACCTATAACTAACTGCCACTATATAAGTGCCGCGGCCTTCTACCGTATAGTACGTAAGAAAAGCTGGACCGTTACTACAGCCTCCTAATTACAACTATATAAACTTAATAAAGAATAGGACCACGTCCTCTATAGTAACAGGATAGACACAGTTAACCTCCTAGAAAATAATGCCCCTATAGAACTCTACGGACTTTTACCTTTAGACTTTAAGAAGTTTATAAAGCTTAAAAAAGGACTTACTAATAAGGAACTCCATAAGCTCCTCCCCAAGAGGTACCATAACTTTATTAATATATGCTTATAAAAGAGCGCAGATACACTCCCCCTATATTAACCTAATAACCACGCCATTAATATTAAATAAGGAAAAATGCTACCCTATAAGAGACCCTACCTAATATTAAAAGACAAACTCCTAGTTATTAAAAAGTATATTAATAAACACCTTAACAAAGGATTTATTCGTCCTAGTATGTCCCTAGTAGCTACCCCTATCCTCCTTATTAAGAAGCTAGGAGGAGGTATCTAATTCTATATTAACTATAGAGGACTTAACGCTATTATAATTAAGAACTGATACCCTGTACCGCTTATACGTAAGACTCTTAAGCGGCTTAGTTAAGCTAAAATCTATACTAAGCTTAATATTATCGCCGCCTTTAACCGCCTCTAAATACGGGAAGGTAACAAATAGAAAACCGCATTCGCATTACGCTTTAGCTAATTTAAATACACCGTTATGCCCTTTGGCGTATGCAACAGCCTAGGCAGCTTCTAAAGCTATATTAATAACGCCTTACGGGACTACCTTAACGACTTCTGCTCTGCGTACCTAGACGATATACTTATTTACAGCGACAATCCCTTTAAGCATACTAAGCACGTTTAAAAGGTCCTATAGTGCCTTAGGGACGTAGGACTTTATATTAATTTAAAGAAGTGCGAATTCTTAGTCATAGAAGTAAAATACCTTAGACTAATTGTTACTACTAAGGGTGTCTGTATGGACCCCAAGAAGGTACGTATAATTACCAAATGGTAAACCCTTAACTATATTAAGGACGTATAAGCTTTTCTTAGTTTTGCTAACTTTTATTAAAAATTTATATACAACTTCTTGGGTGTTATAGTACCACTTATAGCAATAATGTGAACAAAGGGCCTGTCTGTAAAAGGAAGAAAAATATATTTACGTTTTATCTAGATGCCTAAATGTAAGAAGGCGTTCTAAGACCTTAAAGATGCTTTTACTAAAGTACCTATTCTAGCCCACTTTATACCAGGACGATAACTCTATCTTAAAACTAACTCCTCAGACTACGTTAACGTAGGCGTCCTCTCCTAGATGGGTAACAACGGCCTCCTCTACCTAGTCGTATTCTACTTGTCTAAGCTTATACTATAAGAATATAACTATAAGATCTATAATAAGGAACTTCTTATAATTATATAAGCGTTTAAGGAATTCTAACCGGAACTCTCCTTAGCAGAACCTAACCAGCTAACTAAAGTCCTTATAGATTATCGCAATCTTAAGTACTTTATAACTATAAGACAGCTAAACTAATGCTAAGCACGCTGGAATAAGTTCCTCTCTGGTTTTAACTTTAAAATTGCATACAGGCTAGGAGTACAAGGTACTAAGCCTAATAGCCTAATACGCCGCTTATAAGACCTTCCTTAGTCTAAAGATAACCTCTGTAACCAGTTCCAACAACAGACAATCCTAAAAGTATAAAATTTGGCCCTAGGTATGCTACCTATCTATAATAGAGCCAACTGTACCTCAGCTTTATATTATAGAACTAGAATTACCTCCCAAAATTAATAAGCTTATTACTATGGTATATAACACCTCTGTTAACCCATTACTGTATTAACTTATTACCGTAAAGACTGCCAGCGCCTATACGCTGCTAACTAACCTCTAAAGCTTAGGCTAGATTAATATAGCAGCCTTAGAAGTAAAAGAGAATAGGCTCTATTATAAAGGCCGTCTATTTATCCCCAACTTAGAAAATCTATAACAGTAATTAATCCAAATGGCCTATAACCTCTGATTAAGCGGCCACCTAGGTAGAAAAGGAACCTATAAGCTTCTTAGCTGATACTACTTCTGGCCTAAAATAATAGACTTAGTTAAATGCTTTATAGGCGCCTGTTATAATTATAAGCGCGCTAAGGCCTTTAATACAAAGTACTAAGGACTACTATACCCTCTACCAGTACCTATATAATAATGGGTAGATATTGCTATAGATTTTATTATTAACCTACCACCCTATAAACAATATGGCCATACCTATAAGAACATCCTTATAATAATATGCCGACTTATAAAAGAGCGCTACTATATCCTAACTGAAGGTGTAGCTGTTAGTGACGTTACTAACGCCTTTCTCTGCGAAATCTACTAATTACATAGGTTACCTAACTTAATTACATCCGACTAAGGCATATAGTTTAGCTCTAATATATAGAGACGAATCTGCTAATACCTTGGCATCTCTATTAAGATGTCTATATCCTTTTACTATAAAACTGCTAGGTAACTAGAAAACGCTAATGCTAGCATAAAAGCGTAGCTATAATAGGTAGTCGCCTATAGTTAAGATAACTGGGTGGATTACCTCCCACTAGGTAAATTTGCAGTAAATAACTATGTCTTAACTACTATAGGACTTACCCCATTCTTTGCGAATAAGGGATATCACCCCTAATCTGGCATAGAGCCACTAGAACCTGTTGATAAGAAACTGCCATATAAAAAACGCCTTAAGATGCTACTTGCTGACTAGTATGCAGACCGTATAAAAAATCTACTTAACTACTGCAAGGGAGAAATGGCCTAGGCTTAAGTAAAGTAGGCCTACTTTGCCGACTGTTATAGAACGCCACTACTGGAGATGCGTGTTAGTAACTAGGTATGGCTAGACGCATATAACATCTCTATACAGAGGCCTATAAAGTTACTTAATTATAAGAACCTTAGCCTCTATTTAATTAAATAAGTTATTAATAGGGGAGCCGCATATAAGCTAGAGCTCCTACCTACCCTAGTTACCCGTAGGATATGGCCTATATTCCATCTATAGCTACTATACTTTTACTAGCCTAATCCTTTACCGGGATAGATATAGCCTAAACCCCTACTAGTACTAATCTGAGATAAGAACGAAGATAAGAACTATAAGGAGTAGACCGTTAAACGAATTATTAACTCTAAATACTTTGGCAAAGGCAGAGGACGGCAGCTCTACTATAGAGCTATCTGTTACGGCACAGTCCTGACGCGTACTGTCTTGTACCGTTTTCTACTATTGGCTGGCCCACCACTAGCGCCTTGGCGGCTGCCCCTACTATTTGTGTACAATACCCCCTTTTACCTCCTTCTCCTCTTTATACCACAATGTAGTTATTCAGCCTATTAGCATTATAGCACTGTGACAGTTTGTGGTATCTCCTCTTGCGCCCTATCGCGATCTTTATTCTCCCCAGCCCACTATCTCTATTTTCCCAGTATAATCGCGACCCGGCGTGACTAATAACACTATACCACAATTCTAGACAATTTTAGTACAGTCTTAGACAATCTTAGTATTGTCCTAGATAATCTTAGCATTATAGCTAGCCTTATAGATTTTAATTACCCTATCTAGATCCCCTAAAATGGGTAACCAGAATACCCCATCGGCGAATATACGCGAAGCGCTTGCCCGCCTCTTTAATACCTCCTATACTAATATTGCCTAGGTAATTAGGAGTGGTCCGGAGTACCCTAAGGACCTTAATGTGGTAGGAACATTTCAGCACCTCTCTATATATATAACCCTTTTAACTAGCGTTGAGAGCGGTCTCCAAACAGTCTATAATAAAGGCCGGACTGTAAAGTCCTAACTTAAAGAAGCTTAATATAGAATTAACTCCCTTGAGATACTTAAACTATATATAAAGCAATATAAACAGCAAGCTTTGGTATATACTAAGACTATATAAAGCCTAAGCTCTTAGATTACTACACTTACCCAAACCATTGCTAATAAGAACACTGCTACTAGCTCTCCTCCCCTAGCTAAGCCCTATAGAAAAAAGCGTGAAGCAAAAAACCCTACCCTATTTAATGGCAAGGGATCGCCAACTAAAAAGTAAGAAAAATTTAAAATATAGGAAATAAAGATCTAAGGCGTTTTCTATAGAGATGCAAAGTGCTTTAAGACCCTAATAGACGAAGTCCTCTATATATTAAATATACTGACAGATAAGGCTTATAACTATATTAAGCATAGCCTTAATATGCTACGCATACACCTAAACAACCTAAGTAAATGGGCCTTCTCTAACCGAGAGTCTATGTTTGCGTATATGAAGAAGTACTATAAGACTATAGATACAACCTAAGCGGCTAAGAATAAATTAGATACCTTAAACCAAGGTAAGCGCAATTACTGGTCCTAAAAAGCAGAGCTTAATGAGTTAATAATAAAAGTAAACAAGATTAAGGAACAAAAGGTGGATCTGCTTAAGAGGAATATTTTGTTTAAGATAAAGGACTTAGCCCTTACCCTTAGCCGCAAAATCGACGATGCTGACTACGAGGGCTAGAGTAAGCAAATAGATGTATTTGCTTATAACCTATAGAACTACGCCTACTATACTAAGCTGAATACCGCTAAGCTAAGTACCGCTAGCGGCTATTGACCTATACTACCTAATAATAATACCTTAGCACTAGTACTATAGAATGACCCAATGGACCTTAACGCCGTTAAATTTAGCGGCGGTAGTAGTAGCCTCCCTAATAACATCTAAAGATATTATATGGATAACAGACTCTGCCTGGCATATGGTTAACCTAGCTACTAGAAAGATACTTATAACCCTAAAATAAACCTAAATCCCCTTCTAATACTACTGCGCCAACCCCTTCCTAGCCGCGGTGGATTCTTTAGTAGAGGGATTAGTAACCGAAACGACAACCATAGATAGGGATGTGGGTTTGGATATAGAGACCCACCCCCGCGATTCTCTTCCCTAATATAGCCCTAGCCGATGGTTCTGTATATAAACTACGGATAAGTGCTCTATGCCACTACTAACCGTAAGACTGGCTATGTCCTTGGCAAAGTACCCCCTAGCATATATACACCGTTAGAGACTGATATGTTAGGATATACTAGCTAAGACTATAGCCACTAGCTAAGTCCTATAATCTAGTCATTAAAAGACTAACCCTTGGACTAAGTTGCCTCTAAGGGTTAGAACCATATAGGGAGAAGGATAAAAGGATTAGATCTATATTATTAGATTAGTTAAATCTTATTCTAAGTTAGCTGCTACTTAACCTTAGAATAGTAAATAATAATAGGAATGCTATCCTTATTTAGACCTACCTCTCCTTACTATACAACCTACTCCTATAAGTTTTTATTGAAACAGTAAGCCTTATTAATAGTGGTAGTATAGCACTAGCGTTTGCAGACAAAGACTTGCTTATAAAAAAGCATAATATTATAATAAAAAGACTTCTAGTCCTAAAACTACTCCGCCTTACTAATAGACTCCCATCTAGCTTTATTACCCACTACTTTACAGTAAGAATGATAATCGGCCACTATATAGAATCCATACTCTTCTATGTTATAAAGTTATTACCCTTAATACTAGTAATTCTTGGAATGCCCTAGCTTAAAAAGTATAACCTAAAACTAGACTTCCCCACTCTAGAGCTTAAGTTTAACTCTAATTACTGTGCCTATAACTATCTCCTATGGTATATTCCTAACTGTGACTAAGTAGTACTATGTGGACGCATTGCACGGCTAACGCTTAGATACTATTAGCTAATAGTAAAAGAGGTGCCTAATACTAGTGAGCTAATATACGCAGTAAATGAAATAGAGATTCTGGAAGACTGGACTACCGCCCTATTCCCAAAAAAATAAACACTGCCAGAACTATAAGTCCCCTATATATACCCGCTTAACCTAGGTTAGCTAATAAGATACCTAACTTTAAGTTATTTACCATACATATATATAACCGCATGTATAATAGCTAAGGGCGTTATAGCTAAGACTAAAACTAGAGCAATTAAGACCTCCCCCCTGTAACGCCTAACCTTATACCCATTTCCCACGCGTATTATGTAAGGCCGCCGCCTTGTTTCCGCCCCCCTAGGCCAACTAAGCTGTGCTAGCCTAGCTATAGCACCAGAGAACCAGATACGCCCTAACCTAGACGATATTAAATGTACTTATACCGTTAACTTTACCCAGTTCTGTAAACAAAAAGGCGTAAAGGTAATAAGGATCTATATAGCGGAGCTAGTAGAACTGGTTAAATAAGAAGAACACTGATAGCTGCTTAAGGAGCTACCTATAGGCCTAATAGAAGTACCGAACCTATCAAAAAGGTCTTTCCGCTAGCTAATAGAAGGTAACTATATAATAGAGGAAGCCTATAAAGCGCTACCCCCTTATTTTTATAACTTCTTTAAGATAAACCTAAAAACCAAGTCTAAGTTTCTACGCCGGAAGATAGTTAATACTAATGTTAAGAAATTCCTAAAAGGCAAACTAGGATTAACCTATAAGGATATTTTACAACACTTACTAAAAGAGTTTTATAAATATATTAAATACTTCCTCCCTAAGAATGTAGATAAGCTGCCCCCTTACTAACTATGGGACCACAAAATTAAGATTATACCAGGAAAGTAGGCCCCGTACTATAAAAACAGACCACTCTTACCCGCTAAACTTAGCTGTGTAAAGAAGTGGATTGATAAGATACTGGATAAGGGTTTTATTTATGAATTAACCTTACTAGCCACTGTACCACTCCTCCTTATAGCGAAACCTAGCGGCGGTGTATAAATCTGCTATAACTACTGAGGCTTAAATATAGTTACTATTAAGAACTGATACCTACTGCTATTAGTCCGTGAGACACTTGACGCACTCTATAGTGCTAAGTACTTTACTAAACTTAATATAATTGCTGCGTTTAATTGGATCTGGATTGCGGAAGGCTATAAATGGCTTACAGTATTTATTACCCGGTTTAGACTCTATGAGATACTAGTTATACTATTTAGTCTCTATAACGCGCCTACTATGTTCCAAAACTATATTAACTATGTTTTATATAACGCCCTTAATAACTACTGTACTGCGTATCTTAATAATGTCCTTATCTTTTTAAAAACACGCGCTGAGTACATAAAATACATAAATGAAATTATCCAGAGACTTAGTAATGCTGGACTCTAAATTAATATTAATAAGTCTAAGTTTTATGCTACCAAAACAAAATACCTTGGCTTAATTATCTTAACTAATAGCATGACCATGGACCCTAAGAAGGTGCAGGCCTTATAGAAATAGAAGGACCTGACGTTAGTTAAGGAACTACAGCAATTTCTTGGCTTTGCGAACTTCTACTAATGATTTATTTAAGGCTATTTTAAGGTAGTTAAGCCTATGACTAGGCTACTAAAAAAGAGCATTAGCTGGTTATAGGGCCCTAATTAAGCACAGGCATTCCAGACCCTAAAAATAGCGTTCACTAAAGCACCAGTCCTAGCGTATTATGACTATACAAAGAAGACTGTGGTAGAGACAGACGCCTTAAACTAGGCTTTAGGTAGAGTGCTCTATTAAGCTGATAAAAGTAATAAGCTTAAGCTAGTTGCATTCTTCTCTGCTAAGCACTTAGCCCCTAAATGTAACTATGAAATATATAATAAGGAGCTCCTGGTAATTGTTAAGGCACTAGAAGAATGGTGTCCTGAACTATAAGAAACTAAGCAGCCGTTTGAAATTATTATAGACTATAAGAACCTCTAGACCTTTATAATAATAAAACAACTGAACTAGCGCTAAGTCTACTAGGCTAAGTTCCTTTCCTAATTTAACTTTGTTATTACCTATAGGCCTAGCACTAAAGCTATAATCCTAGACGCTCTTAGCCGCCTCTTAGGCATTGTACCTGCTAATGCTAATAACGAACGTCTATAATACTAAGACTGCGTTATCTTACTACTAAAGAAAGTCGACCCTATTATCCTAGAAGAATTACTGAGCGAATCCTAAGACTAGAGCATTGAAGACTTTATTATAGTAATAGACCCGGAGCCTAAGAAAAAACCCCTTGAGGAGCTTATTAAAAATGCCTATAAAGAGAACGAACTCGCTAAGAATATATTAGCTATACTACACGAATAGGAAGACCGTAAAGCACGCTATTAGCCTAAGCAGATTAGGAAGCTGCTCCGCTATAACAAATCTAAATATTTGATTATTGACGGCCTAATCTACTATAGAAATCGAGTATTTGTCCCTAATTTACATAAACTCCGACTAGAAGTTATATACTGTATATATAGTTTAGGCCCTGTGGGTTACCTAGGCCGCGTTAAGATACTAGACCTCCTTAATTGAATATATTAATAGCCAGGTATTTTACAGTTCACGGCTACCTTTGTAAAAGACTGCGCTTTTTGCTTCCGTATAAAGACCCTATACTTAGCACCGCCTGGTTTCCTAAAACCACTAGAACTACCAGTCCGCCTATAGACCGATATCTCTATTAACTACGTCGTCGACCTGCCTAAGTGCCTTTGTAACAGCAAAACATATAGATATATCTTTATCGTTATTGACCGCCTGATAAAGATAAGACACTTTATTCCTATTACTAGCCTAAATACTAAGGAGCTCGTTAAAGCATTTATTTACACTGTTTATAAGTTATACAGTGCTCTAAATACCATTATTTTTAATAGAGGCTCTTTATTCATTTTTGACTTCTGGCGTCGCCTAAACTAGCGCCTAAAGGTAACCCTAAGCCCTAGCTCCGCATAGTACCCTAAAACGGATAGTTAAACCGAGATTGTTAATATAGCAATAAATAAGTACCTACGCGCCTTTATAAGCTTTACCTAAGACAACTGGGTAGATTGGCTCCCCCTTACTAAGTTTGCCATAAATAACTAGGTTAATAAGACCACGGGAATCTTACCATTCTTTACCAACTATGGCTATAACCTATATCTAGGCGTTGAACTAGTAGGCCCCTAGCTATTAGCCCTGTCTGTATATACAAAGAAGGAGTACCTATAAGCTAATACTATTGCTAACTACTTTAAGCGTATCTTAACCTAGCTTAAAGCCCTAGCTTGTATCTCCTAGCAATAATATAAAGATAACGCTAATATAAAATAAGACAAAGGTATAATATTTAAAAAGGATAACATGGTTATAGTTAGCCTTAAAAACATAAAGACCAACCGGCCTAAGAGGAAGTAGGATGATAACTGGGATAGACCCTAGCCCGTCCTAGCTACCTATAGAGGAGCAGTTATAGTTGACCTCCTAGACTTTATCCGTGTTAATAAGTCTTTCTATACTTTAAAAGTCTACCTCTGGTTCCCTAAAGAGATCTCTAGTTAAGTACGCATTAATAAAGAGGAACGTTGTAATGTTATAGGCAGGATAGCTGAAAGGGATGATGACGGCAATATTACGGACAAGTAGGAATTTGAAAAGATCCTTAATATATATAATAAACAAATAGACGAGCATGGCTTAACATACTGTATTAAATAGAAATACTATAACAAGAAAACCTGGGAACCTAAGAAATCCCTAAAAGGGTATAAGCGCGCACTACTAAGGTTCTATAAATAACATCCTAAGAAGCTAGGACCCCCAGACTGGGTATAAGATAAGGGAGAGCTACGCTAAGGCCGTGGCCGACCATAAAGGTAATTTGTGGTGGTTGAGATCTTATAGAACTTTAACCGCCGGTTGAAGTTATCTAATTAGTCGGTTTTTTGCCAAGAAGCGCTATACAGTAGCGGTGTGGAGTTCTGCTAATTTTATTTATTAAGCTAACTAATTAAGATTTTCTATACCCGGTATAGAAAATCGCTATTGGCTCGGTTAAGGGCGGTAAGCAGAAGTAACATCTTTGCAGCGAAAATAGGTTACTTGTTTGGTTTAGGGACCAAACCTTCTAGGGAGGGGAGTACTGTTATGGTATAGTCCTAACGCGTACTGTCTTGTACCGTTTCCTACTGTTAGCTAGCCCACCACTAGCGCCTTGGCGGCTGCCCCTACTATTTGTGTACGATACCCCCTTTTACCTCCTTTTCCTCTTCATACCACAATGTAGTTATTCAGCCTATTAGCATTATAGCACTGTGACACTATCTACGCAGGATTTAACATAGATTAGCCAGAATGGCAACTATAGGAAGACTTTAAAAATATAAAGGACCTAATTAGCAACTTCTACTACGTAAACTTACAGAAACCGGGCCTAAGTAGAGATTTTATACCTAATCCTTTATGGGAGCCCTTATAGAGTTAAACCGTTATATATTACTATATAAGGGCAAATTGCCGTCAGATTGCCGTAGATTGCCATTATGTAATAGCAAAGCGCGATTATATAACTGGAATATTATTAAGATATCTAGGAACTTTAACCGGCAGTTAAAGTTATCTAATTAGTTGGATTCTTAGGTGCCAAGCCTTATTATATAACATTATTGCAAACCTTTAGCAATACCCCCTTTTCCTTTTTTTTTTCTATACCCTAAGTATCCCTTCTACCTTAAGTGCCCCTTTTATATATACATAGTAACCACAGCGTCGCTAGAGCTCCGCCTCTATAAAAGGGGGGGTAGTGTTACAGAACCCTACCACAGGGGCCTCTATAAGAGAGCCCTATGCTCCCATATACACCTCGCGTATAGCTTACGTCAGCTACGCGTAGGTATATCACCTCCTTACGCCCTTAACTGTAACGGAACCTTGTAGCAGGAACTATGGTGGGTCCTATTATTAGGCTAGGTATATAGGTAAGAATAAATTAACAACGTAATAATAACTAGTGGAGTGGTTGCCTAATAGATTAACTCTAATTATATTCTAAGATTTACTACAAAGAGAGAACTATCTACGGTAGGGACTAAGGTCCTTTAAATACACAACCATACTTCTAAGAAACCCTCTCTTGTATATAAGGTACGTGTTATACATATTATATATAGACGTACACTGCGTATACTTCGTATACTGCGTATAATATTATGTGACTTGCTTACCATTTCTTGTTATATGGTTCCACTGGATCTATTCTAAACTATGCCTATATTAACTAACTAGCTTCTTGCGACTCTTCCCTAAGTAGTTATAATATTGTACTTAAAGCGTCCGTAATACTATTTCCCTTCTCTTTATCTTTGTCTTTAAAGATTTCTAATATCTCTAAGTCGTCTACTAGAGGTATAATGTCCGTTTAATTAGTCTGGTTAATATCCTTGCTTATTATACCTAAAGCTCCTTCTTCTTTATAAGCATAATATTATACTCGCACTATAGCTGCCATACTATTGCTTAGTGAGATAATATCGTCTCCGTACTCTTATTATGCGAAAGCGGGGTTAGTATATGTTATAATAGCGAGTCCCTTATCCCAATAACCCTCGTTTTACTTAGAGTGCACTAAAGCAAACATTTAATTATCCTATGATGTTCGCTCTGTCTCTAACGCTAAGTATACGCGTTTTATAACTCTTAACAGTTTTTAAGTTTCCTAAGTAACTTATTATAGGGTCTTATGTTTAATCTACCGCTATAAAGCTTAAGTCTAAGTTGGCCGCCATACGCGCTAAACTCCACTGTTCTGCTAAAGAGACCGCTTGGGCCCTTAAGGCTTAACGTTGCTCCTTTAAGTCTTAACAGGTTGCGTTCGCTCGGTTAACCCATCTTAAGAAGGTTTATAAGAAGGTTCGTTCTAAGGAGTAGAAACTTATTTAATAGGGTCTTAATAAGCTAGGTAATAAAAGAACTAGTTCTCCTCCTATAAGGGAAATAACTCTAAGTAGCTTAGCAATTGCTCCTCTTGGGTCCCCCTTAGGTAACTTGTTCTTTGGTAATCCTTTTTTAATACTTCCTAACCTGCTCTCTTTTAATACTTCTTTACCTTTCCTATAGCATTCTCTAGGTTGCTTAGTGGCTCCTAGGTAGTCTTACTGTAGCCTATCTACTTTACCTTATACTACGTTTTGTTATCTACGTCCTTATAACTAATAATCTTCGAAACTTGCTATTTGTCTTCTTCTTGTCCTCTATACATGTCTGCCTTATAAACTAGTGGCTTAATATCTCCACGTACTGGTTCTAGCATTGTGATATATTATATAGGGTAGATCTTTATTTTGGCTAGTAGGTTTAACTTATACGTAACCAATAAAACTCTTTACTTAACTTTAAAAGGTCCTAGTCTAACGTGGTCTAACTTCTTACTTAGTTATTAACTCTTGAAATTTTTATATAGTAGCTATACTTTATCTCCCTTCTTAAGATCTGGTCCCTTAGATCTCTTAGTATTATAGTACCTTTTTATTTATTCTTGTACTAGTTTAGCTGTTTTTATAAGGTCTGTATAAAGATTTATTAACATCTCCATTCTTTATTTAGCTGTGCTACTTGTCTTTTTTACTTAATGTGGCGATAATGGTGTTCTTAGTTTATACCCGTAATTCGCCTTAAATAGTAATGTCCCTATTTCTTCTTATAGTGTTGTATTGTATATAAACTATATAACTGGTAATAACAATACCTAATTATTCTATGCGTAATTAATATAGTGCCTTAGATACTGTTTTAGTGTTTAGTTTAGTCTTTCTGTTTATCTGTCCATCTGTGGATAATACGCTATAGATATTACTGCGCAAACCCCTTATTCTGCCAGAAACACTTTCTAAAATACTGCTATAAATCTTAGATCTCTATCTAATATAATCTTATCTAGTGCTCTGTGTCTTATAAATACTTCCTTTATATAGATTCTAGCGATATCTTCTACTAATATCTCTTTAGTGCATGCTATAAAGTATCCCTACTTTGTTAGCTTATCCGCTATTACTAAAATCGCGTTATAATCTTGCCCTATAATAGGATCTTTTAACTTTGGTAACTTAATAATAAAGTCCTATAATATAACTTCCCATGGTCTTCCTAGTATTTTAATAGGTTGTAGCCCTTTATACGGCTTATACCTCGTCAGTTTATTCCTTTAGCAATTTAAATACTCTTTTATAACTTATCTTACTATTCCCTAAATTTCTTAAATAATATACTCCTTTTAAAGTCTTAACATTAAGCCTATAGCTCTATTGTGTCCTTATATTATTCCCTTATAGAATTCCTTAATAAATTCTTCTATAATAGACTTAGGTATATACGTTACTTTTCTATTTTTATATTGCTCTAAGTCTAGATCCTTTATCTATACTTTTTAGATCTTTTATATTTAATTACTCTCTAGTAACTTATAGATCTAGCTTTCTTTAGTTGCTATAATCTTTGGATAGTTATACCTAATTAATCCGTCTTAATCCTTTTGTAATAAAGCTCCTAATGGCTTTTTACTAGTTTATAGTTTAGCTTTTCTACTTAGAGTATCTACTTGTGCATTATCTGTACCCTTAGTATGCTGAATTTCGAAATAGTATTCTATAAGTATTTCCGCCTATCTAACCTGTCTTTAGTTAAGTTCCTTTGTTATTAGGAATTCTATAAGGTTTTTATAGTCCATCTTAACTATAAATGGTTTCTCCGTTTCTTGTAAGAATGCTCTTTATTTTTTAAGTGCTATAACTATACCTAACAACTCCTTATTATAGATGTTATAGTTTAACTCTAGTAGTGTTATTTTCTAACTATAGTACGCTACTAGATGCTATGCGTCCTAATGCTTCTATAGCAAGTATACTCCTAGTATAAAGTCTAATGCATCTGTCTTAACAACCGTTTTTAACTTTGGTTAATAGATCTTAAGGACTAGCTCTTAGGTAAACAACTCTTTAAGTTTCTGGAATAGCTTTTTCTATTTGCTATTCTAAACCTATGGTTCCTCTTTCTTTGTTAGTCTTGTAAATGGCTTAATGCTTTTTAACTACTGTACTATAAACCTTCTATAGTAGTTACAAAACCCTAGAAACGACTTTAACTATATAACGTTCTCTAGTTTATGCTAATTCACTATAGCCTTAACTTTCTTTGGGTCTATGCTAATCCTTCCTAGTTTAATAATAAATCCTATAAAATTGGTTTTTCTTGTAAAGAACTCGCATTTTTTAATTGCTACTAGCATCTGTTCTTCCTATAGTCTCTTTAAGACCCATTTAACGTATTCTTTATGTTCTTTCTTATTCTCTAAGTAGATAATAATATCGTTAAGGTATACTATAATAAACTTATCTAGGTGTTCTCCTAACACACTATTAATTCGCTTTTAGAACGTTACTAGTATATTTATAAGCCCAAATTATATAACTAATAGTTTATATAGTCCTTCCTTTAACCTAAAGGCTACTTTCTATTTGTCGCCTTCCTTAATCCTAATCTAATGGTACGCCTATCTTAGATCTATCTTTGTAAAGATCTTTATATTGCCTATCCTATCTTAGATCTCGCTAATTAAGGGTAAAGAATACCTATCCTTCCTAGTAATACTGTTTAACTATCTATAGTCTATACACATCCTAAGTTTTCCGTTTTTCTTTAGGATGAATAGTACTAAATATCCTACCAATAACTGCGATGGTCTAATATATCCCTTGCGTAAGTTCTCTTAGATAAACTCCTTAAGCGCTACTAACTCCGTTTTAGTAAGCTTATAAATTAGAAAGAACTTTAGACTTATTCCCTCTTCTAATTCTATCTTATGGTCCCACGCTATATACTTTAACAGCTTTTTACTTTCTAGTAACCATAACCTTTTACTATACTTATAGTATCTTTTTGGTATATAACTTAAGCCTTACTTAGTCTCTTTATATATCGCTCTAACTTAGTACTATACCAACTTAGTTTATTATCGCACTTTACACCATTAAGTATCCTTAATATTAACCTAACCTATAACCCAATTAATTTTTAGATTATACTTCTATAACTAAGGCATTTCTAGTATTACCTTATCCTGTCCTAATAGTAGGATATTAAAAGACATTTTAACTAGTCTTTCTTTAATAGTTAGCTGAATAGGTCCTGTTTTAAGATTAATAATACCTCCTCTATAGGCTATCTAATCTCCAGAAATTGTTGTAAGTAGATATAGGTGTTTCTTTTATCTATATAGTAACCCTATCCTTTCCACTGCTTTTAGTAATATATGGTTCCTAATTACTCTACTATCTATTAACGCTTTAAACTGCTGATCTTGCCACTTAGCTTATAAATTTAGGTATTAGCCTTAAATTCCTTTAAGGGTCTAAGGCTCTAATACTAGTTCCCTCTAGTTCTATATACCTCCCCTTTTCCTAATTATTAGCTGCTAGATCCTACCTATACTTAGTCTAACCTTAGCTAATATTTAGTTCATTTCTTTTCCTCTATATACTATAGATAAGTGTTCTCTAGGCACTCCCACCACTATTATCCATCTAGGCATTCTTCTATAAGGAATCTTCCTAGTTAAAGTATTAAGTCCCCTTAACCCTATACTTCTACTAGGTGCTATCTATATATATACTTAGCATTTCTAAACCGCTTTTCCTCTAGTACCTAATATATCCTTACTAGGTACTTCTAGTTCTTATCTTTTAGTACTCTATATATGTTATATATATTATCCATATAAGCTATCCACGATAGTGTATAATATACTGTATATTTTAGGTTAACTCTTAGTTTATCTTTATCCTTAAATTTAAACCTATACCTAGTTAACCTAACCACTAGTATTTCTGCTATAGGTACTAAGATTTATTATTTACTTTTTTAGTCCCTAGATCCTTCTTCTAGGTTCCTTAATATTATAATTAACGCTCCTTTAATATAACTCATGCGTTTTTCCGTAATAGGTTAGTCTTAGATAACTTTTTTATCTAGCTATATATAAAAGTCTTTCTATTCGTTATTATATTGTTACCTATACCACTTTCTGTATAACTAGTTTAGTATATATAGTTTATCTATTAGAAAGTACCTTATTATTGCTGCATTATAATATCCTTTAGTATGTCTTTCTTTAAACCTAGTTAGAATATCTAAATCCTCTTCTTACTTTAGTTCGTCTAACCATTTTGCCTTAAGTGTCCCTATACTTGGCCTATTAGTAACTCTTTATATAGGTGCTCTGTCCCTTATATAACCTAGTATAGCTAACCTCTTATCTAGCTTTTGCTCCTACTATATAATAATTCTTATTTTAAACTTATCTATAGTTTCTTGTTTTCTACGTCTTATAGCTAGATCTTTATAGTTGTTTTGCTTTTTAATCCTAGTATTAACTGTTTAATCTTTAGGCTAAACACTATATTTACCTAGGATTGCTAACGTTCTTATTTATTCCCTAAACTTATAGTTCTTAAACTTGCGTCCTATACTTATTTATTTATTACTAAATTAAATTACTACTCTTCCCTATCAGTTTTCGTCTGTTATGGGTCCTTAGGTGTATCTTATCTTATTTTAAGAATCTTAAGCTTCTTATATCTCTTCTTAAGAATCTTAAGCCTGTGGCCTTTTACCTTTATTAAGTAATAAGCTAGCACTAGCAGTTGTCTACTTACTTAGTTTCTTCTAAATATTACTCCTATTATCTTATAAAGTGATAGAAATCAGATCTAATAGTATTATAATATCTGTTACTAAACCCTATTCTATAATGGTCTTAGTTTTTACTTCTACTTTAACTTTTCTAAGGTCTGCATACTCCTAGTAAGCTGCCTTTATTACCTTATTATCAGTAAATACTTCGCCTATATTAAATTTATCGTCTTTAATATCCGATCTATAAGCTAGTTCGTTAGTTCCTTTAAACTTAAATAATAATAGCTTCTATAGCTAATAGCTTGCGCTATACTTAGCATCCTTATAAATTTAGTATACATTGTTGTAACAATACGCAAAACTGTTAATTAAACACTCTTTTATTCCTTATAGTGCACCATTGTCCCTTTATATATATGTGCTATCTGCTAGCCTGGTTCCCTTTACTATATAGTTACTCTAACCACCTCTATAGTCTCTAGCAAAATAACCTTATTTTCTATAATTTATGCAAGCCCTATCTTTAAACCACTTTTCTTACTATAGAGTCCGCCTAAATATCTTCTACTGCTAAGATCCCTAGTTTGGCCTCTGCTCCTAGGTCCTTTAATTACTTAATTCTTAACCTCTAGGTTTCTATAGTTTTTTTCCCTACCTTTAGGTTTCTTTAGTACCGCTTAGGTCTATTAGCTCTGCGCTATTCTATAGTTTTTAACTCTATATCTGTCGTTGCGTACTCTGCGCCTTATATAACTATGGAACTCTATCTTGCCCTCTCTTAGCTTATTCCCTTTAATAGATTATTACGGACGCTTTAAGTACAATGTTATAACTACTTGGGGAAGAGTCGCAGGAAGCTAGTTGGTTAATATAGGCACAGTTTAGGATGGATCCGGTGGAACCATATAATAAGGAATGGTAAGCGAGTTACATAATATTATACGCAGTGTACAAAGTATACGCAGTGTACGCTATATATAATACGTATAACACGTACCTTACATATAAGAGAGGATTTCTTAGGAGTATGGTTATGTATTTAAAGGACCTCAGTCCCTACCATAGATAGTTCTCTCCTTATAGTAAATCTTAGAATATAATTAGAGTTAATCTGTTAGGCAACCACTCCACCAGTTATTATTATGTTGTTGTTTTGTTCTTACCTATATACCTAGCCCAATAATAGAACCCACCGTAGTTCCTGCTATAAGGTTCCGTTACACATTTACTACCAAGGTTATAGTATTGAATAAGATCGAACAATATGCCACTAAGAGCAGTACTAGTTATAATAGCGTTAACGGCAGCCATAACCTTAGGGCCAGGTAATACCAGTATAGACAATAGGGATTCTCAAGTAGTTACGCAAGGTTAGTTATAGGAAATGGTTAATCACTTATAAGACAATAATAGGATACTTAAAGAACGTATTAATGGAATTGGAGCAGCAAAGATTAAGTTACCTTTAATTAAACGATTTTTAGGAGAGAAGTTAAAGCTCAAAGGATTTCTTACGCAGATGCACTTTAAGGTAGTACAGAAAGGAGCGAAGTTAGCAATATCGTTAGATTAAGTAGCCTATATAGAATTGTTTCTAATAGGGAGGGCACTTAAGTAGTTTAAGCCATATCTCACGGAAATATAGGCTAATAGTATAATAACGACTAACCAGGATATATGGTATATATTTACTAGTTGGAACGGGTTCGCGGAATAACTAACGCAGATATTTAAAGACCCAAAGGCCACAACTATAGCGGAATAAAAGCTTTAGAACTTAGTATAACGCACTTTAGTAATTAAGTATACAACACAGTTTTAAACACTAGCTATATAGGTTAAGTGGAATAATAAGGCGCTTATAGCACAGTATAAATAGGGACTTAAGGTTAAAGTCTAGGACGCAATTATCCTAATGGAAGATGCGGATACTTTAAGGGAGTTAATAGATTAGTTAATAAAGATTAATAATAGGATCTACTAAAGGGAATAAGCTAAGAGAGGGCAAGACAGAGTTCTATAGTTATATAAGGCGCAGAGTATACAACAATAGACATAGAGTTAAAAACTATAGAATGGCGCAGAGCTAATAGACCTAAGTAGTACTAAAGAAACCTAAAGGTGGGAAAAGAAACCATAGAAACCTAGAGGTTAAGGATTAAGTAATTAAAGGACTTAGGAGTAGAGGCTAAACCAGGGATCTTAGTAGTAGAAGACATTTAGGCGGACTCTATAGCAAGAAAAATGGTTTAAAGATAGAGCTTATATAAATTGCGGAAAATAGGGTTATTTCGCTAGAGACTGTAGAGGTGGTTAAAGTAACTATATAGTAAAGGGAACTAGGCTAGCAGACAGCACATATATATAAAGGGATAATAGTGCACTATAAGGAATAAAAGAGTGTTTAATTAATAGTTTTATGTATTATTATAATAACGCATACCGAATTCATAAGGATGCTAAGTATAGCGCAAGCTATTGGCTATAGGAGCCATTATTATCTAAGTTTAAAGGAACTAACAAACTAGCTTATAGATTGGACATTAAAGACGATGAATTTAATAAAGGTGAAGCATTTACCGATAATAAGGCAATAAAGGCAGCTTACTAAGAGTATGCAGGCCTTAGAGAAGTTAAAATAGAAGTAGAAACTAAGACCATTATAAAATAAGGTTTAGTAACGGGTATTATAACACCATTAAATATAATTTCCATCGCTTTATAAGATAATAGGAGCAATATTTAAAAGAAACTAAGTAAGTAGATAACTGCTAGTGCTAGCTTATTACTTAATAAAGGTAAAAGGCCATAGGCTTAAGATTCTTAAGCAGAGATAAAAAAAGCTTAAGATTCTTAAAGTAAGATAAGATATACCTAAGGACCCACAACAGACGAAAACTGATGGGAAAAGGTAGTGACTTAGTTTAAGAACTACAAGTTTAGGGAATAAATAAGAATATTAACAATCTTAGGTAAACGCAGTATTTAGCCTAAAGATTAAACAGTTAATACTAGGATTAAAAAGTAAGATAACTATAAAGATCTAGCTGCAAGACATAGAAAACAAGAAACTATAGATAAGTTTAGGACAAGAATTATTATATAGTAAGAGCAAAAGCTAGATAAGAGGTTAGCTATACTAGGTTATATAAGGGATAGAGCACCTATGTAAAGAGTTACTAATAGGCCGAGTGTAGGAATACCTAGGGTAAAATGGTTAAATAAACTAGAATAAGAAGAGGATCTAGATATTCTAACTAGGTTTAAAGAAAGATATACTAAAGGATGTTATAATGCAGTAATAACAAGGTACTTTCTAATAAATAGACTATATATACTAAACTAGTTATATGGAAAGTGGTATAGGCAACAATATAGTAACAAATAGGAAGACTTTTATATATAGCTAGATAAAAAAGTTATCTAAAACTAACCTATTACAGAAAAACATATAAGTTATATTAAAGGAGTATTAATTATAATGTTAAGGAACCTAAAAGAAGGATCTAAGGACTAGAGAAGTAAGCAATAAATCTTAATATCTATAGCGGAAATACTAGTAGTTAGGTTAACTAGGTATAGGTTTAAACTTAAAAATAAAAACGAACTAAGAGTTAACCTAAAATATACAGTATATTATATACTATCGTGGATAGCTTATATGGATAACACATGTAATATATATAGAGTACTTAAAGATAAGAACTAGAAGTACCTAGTAAGGATATATTAGGCACTAGAGGAAAAGCAGTTTAGAAACGCTAAGTATATATATAGTTAGCACCTAGTAGAAGTATAAAGTTAAGAAGACTTAATACTTTAACTAGAAAGATTCCTTATAGAAAAATGCCTAGATGGATAATAGTAGTAGGAGTGCCTAGAGAATACTTATCTATGGCATATAGAGGAAAAGAAATAAACTAAGTATTAGCTAAAGTTGGATTAAGTATAGGCAGGATTAAGCAGCTAATAATTAGGAAAAGGGGAGGCGTATAGGACTAGAGGGAACTAGTATTAGAGCTTTAGACCCTTAAAGGAATTTAAGGTTAGCACCTAAATTTAAAAGCTAAGTAGCAAGATTAGCAGTTTAAAGTGTTAGTAGATAGTAGAGCAACTAGGAACCATATATTACTAAAGGCAGTAAAAAGAATAGGGTTACTATATAGATAAAAGAAACACTTATATCTACTTATAACAATTTTAGGAGATTAGATAGCCTATAGAGGAGGCATTATTAATCTTAAAATAGGACCTATTTAGATAACTATTAAAGGGAGACTAGTTAGAATGTCTTTTAATATCCTACTATTAGGATAGAATAAGGTAATACTAGGAATACCTTAGTTATAGAAGTATAATCTAAAAGTTAATTAGGTTATAGGTTAGGTTAATATTAAGGATATATAATGGCGCAAAGTGCGATAGTAAACCAAGTTGGTATAGTACTAAGTCGGAGCGATATATAAAGAGACTAAGCGAGGCTTAAGTTATGTACCAAAGAGATACTATAAGTATGGTAAAAAGTTATGGTTACTAGAAAGTAAAAAGCTATTAGAGTATATAGTATAGGACTATAAGATAGAATTAGAAGAAGGAATAAGTTTAAAGTTTTTTCTAATCTACAAGCTTACTAAAACAGAGTTAGTAGCACTTAAGGAGTTTATTTAAGAGAACTTATAAAAGGGATATATTAGACCATTATAGTTATTAGTAGGATATCTAGTATTGTTTATCTTAAAGAAAAACGGAAAACTTAGGATATATATAGACTATAAACAGTTAAACAGTATTATTAGGAAGGATAAGTATCTTTTACCCTTAATTAGCGAAATCCAAGATAGGATAGGTAATATAAAGATCTTTACAAAGATAGATCTGAGATGGGCGTACCACCAGATTAGGATTAAGGAAGGCGATAAATAGAAGGCAGCCTTTAGGTTAAAGGAAGGACTATATAAACTATTAGTTATACAATTTAGGCTTATAAACGCACTAGTAATGTTCTAGAAGCGAATTAATAGTATATTAAGAGAATACCTAGATGAATTTGTTATGGTATACCTTAACGACATTATTATCTACTTAGAGAGTAAGGAAGAATATAAAGAACACGTTAAATGGGTTTTAAAGAGACTATAAGAAGAATAGATGCTAGTAGTAATTAAGAAATATAAGTTCTTTACCAGGAAGACTAATTTTGTTAAATTTATTATTAAACTAGGCCAACTTAGTATAGATCTAAAGAAGATCGAGGCTATAGTAAATTGGTAAAAACTAGAGAATATTATGCAGTTAAGATTATTCCTAGGGTTTTATAATTATTGTAGAAGGTTTATAGCGCAATAGTTATAAAATATTAAGCCATTTACGCAGTTAATAAAGAAAGAAGAACTATAGGCATAGGGAAAGGAGTAATAAGAACTGTTTAAGAGAATTAAAGAGTTATTTACTTAGGAGCTAGTTCTTAAGATCTATTAACCAGGTCTAGAGACGGTTGTAAAAACAGATGTATTAGACTTTATACTAGGGGCATACTTTATATAGAAATATTAAGATAGATGGCACCTAGTAGCATACTATAGTTGAAAGATAACACCACTAGAGTTAAACTATGACATCTATAATAAGGAGTTGTTAGGTATAGTTATAGCACTTAAGGAATAGAGAGTATTCTTATAAGGTATAGAGAAACTATTTATGGTTAAAATGGACTATAAGAACCTTATAGGATTCTTAACAATAAAGGAACTTAACTAAAGATAGGTTAGATGGGCGGAAATGCTTATAGAATACCATTTTAAAATTTAGTATATTAAGGGTATAGACAATATACAAGTAGATGCGCTAAGTAGAAAGGCTGAACTATAAAGTAATAAAAAGCTATTAGGAGCTTTATTGCGAAAGGATTAAGACGGATTAATTAGGTATAATTATCTAAAGATTATAGCAACTAAGGAAAGTCAGATCCATAAATTACTAGAAAGTGATTAGATATAAAAGATCTAAAAAGTATAGGTAGAGGATCTAGACTTAGAGCAATATAAAAATAGAAAAGCAACGTATATACCTAAGTTTATTATAGAAGAATTTGTTAAGGAATTCTATAAGGGAATAATATAAGGATATAACGGAGCTATAGGCTTAGTGTTAAGGCTTTAAGAGGAGTATATTATTTAAGGAATCTGGGGACTAGTAAGACAAGTTATAAAGAAATATTTAGATTACTAAAGGAATAAACCAACAAGGTATAAGCTGTATAGAGGGCTACAACCTATTAAGACACTAAGAAGACCATAGGAGGTTATATTATAGGACTTTATTATTAAGTTACTAAAGTTAAGAGATTCTATTATAGGATAAGATTATAATATAATCTTAGTAATAGTGGACAAGCTAACAAAGTGGGGATACTTTATAGCATGCACTAAAGAGATATTAGTAGAAGATATCGCTAGAATCTATATAAAGGAAGTGTTTATAAGATATAGAGCACTAAATAAGATTATATTGGACAGAGATCTAAGATTTATAGCAGTATTTTAAAAAGTATTTCTGGTAGAATAAGGGGTTTGCGCAGTAATATCTATAGCGTATTATTTGTAGACGGATAGATAAATAGAAAGACTAAACTAGACACTAAAGCAGTATTTAAGGCATTATATTAATTACATATAGAATAATTGGGTATTGCTATTACTAGTTATATAGTTTATATACAATGCAACACTATAAGAAGAAATGGGGATATTACTATTTAAGGCGAATTACGGATATAAGCTAAGAACATCGTTATCGCTATATTAAGCAAAAAAGATGAGTAGCACAGCTAAGTAAAGAATGGAGATGTTAATAAATCTTTATATAGACCTTAAAGAAACAGCTAAACTAGTACAAGAATAAATAAAAAGGTACTATAATGCTAAGAGATCTAAGGGACCAGATCTTAAGGAGGGGGATAAAGTGTAGCTACTACACAAAAATTTTAAGAGTTAACGACTAAGTAAGAAATTGGACTATATTAGACTAGGACCTTTTAAAGTTAAGCAAAGAATTTTATTGGTTATATATAAGTTAAACCTACCAGCTAAAATGAAAATCTACCCTATATAATACGTTGTAATGCTAGAGCTAGTATACGGGAATATTAAGCCACTAGTCTACAAGGCAGACACGTATAGAGGATAAGAAGAAGACAAATAGCAAGTTTCGAAGATTATTAGTTATAAGGACGTAGATAACGAAACGTAGTATAAAGTAAAGTGGATAGGCTATAGTAAGACTACCTAGGAACTACTAAGCAACCTAAGAAACGCTATAGAAAAGGTATAGGAGTATTAAAAGAAAGTAGGTCAGGTAATATTAATAAAGAAAAATCGCCAAAGAACGAGTTACCTAAGGGGGACCTAAAAGAAGTAATTGCTGAGCTACTTGGAGTTATTTCCCTTATAGGAGGAGAGCTAGTCCTTTTGTTACCCAGCTTAGATAAACCCTATTAAACTAGTTTCTATTCCTTAGAATAGACCTTCTTATAAATACGTTTAAGATAAAGAAGACGGGTAGAGGCTAATAGATAGGCTTTAAGGGCACGCTGTTAAGTAGCTGTAGCCTCCTACTCTACTTTTTATAAACAATAAAGCTTATCTAAGGCGCTTAAGAGCTCACTATTAAGCTTTATAGCGGTAGATTAAATATGAGACCCTATAATAAGTTACTTAAGGAACTTAAAGACTGTTAAGAGTTATAGAACGCGTATACTTAGCGTTAGAGATAGAGCGAATATCGTAGGACAATTAAATATTTGCTTTAGTACACTTAGAGCAAGATAAGGGTTGTTAAGATAAGGGACTTGCTATTGTAATATACACTAACCCCACTTTCGCATAACGAGAATATGGAGATAACATTATCTTACTAAGTAATAGTATGGCAGCTACGGTGCGAGTATAATATTGCGCTTATAAAGAAGAAGAAGCTTTAGGTATAATAAGCAAGGATATTAACTAGACTAATTAAACGGACATTACACCTCTAGTGGATAACTTAGAGATATTAGGAATCTTTAAGAACAAAAATAAAGAGGAGGGAGATAGTATTACGGACGCTTTAAGTACAATGTTATAACTACTTAGGGAAGAGTTGCAGGAAGCTAGTTAGTTAATATAGGTATAGTCTAGAATGGATCTAGTAGAACTATGTAACAAGGAATAGTAAGTAAGTTATATAATATTATACGCAGTATATAAAGTATATGTAGTGTACGCTATATATAATATGTATAATACGTACCTTATGTATAAGAGAGGATTTCTTAGGAGTATGGTTATATATTTAAAGGACCTTAGTCCCTACCGTAGATAGTTCTCTCCTTATAGTAAATCTTAGAATATAATTGGAGTTAATCTATTAGGCAACTACTCCACTAGTTATTATTATGTTGTTGTTTTATTCTTACCTATATACCTAGCCTAATAATAGAACCCACCGTAGTTCCTACTACAAGGTTCCGTTATATAGATCCTATTATTAATCTTTATTAACTGGTCTATTAACTCTCTTAGAGTATCCACATCTTCCATTAAAATAATTGCATCCTAGACTTTAGCCTTAAGTCCCTATTTATATTATACTATAAGCGCCCTATTATTCCACTTAACCTACATGGCTAGTGTTTAAAACTGTGTTATATACTTAATTGCTAAAGTGCGTTATACTAAGTTCTAAAGCTTTTATTCCGCTATAGTTATAGCCTCTAGGTCTCTAAATATCTATATTAGTTATTCTACAAACCTATTCTAACTAGTAAATATATACCTTACGTCCTGGTTAGTAGTTATTATGCTATTAGCCTATATCTCCGTAAGATACGGTTTAAACCACTTAAGTGCCCTCCCTATTAGAAACAACCTTGCATAAGCTACTTAATCTAATAATATTACTAACTTTACTCCTTCCTATATTACCTTAAAGTGCATCTGCGTAAGAAACCCCTTAAGCTTTAACTTCTCTCCTGAAAACCGTTTAATTAAAGGTAGTTTAATTTTCGCTGCTCTAATTCTATTAATGCATTTTTTAAGTATCCTATTATTGTCTTGTAAGTAATTAACCATTTCCTATAACTAACCTCGCGTAACTACTTAAGAATCCATATCTGCTATACTAGTGTCTACTAGTCCTAAGGTTGTGGCTATCGCTAACGCCATTATAACTGGTGCTTTAGGTAGCATATTATTTAATCTTGTTTAATATTATAACCTTAGTAGTAAATATATAATGGAACCTTATAGCAGGAACTACGGTAGGTCCTATTATTAGGCTAGGTATATAGGTAAGAATAAATTAACAATATAATAATAACTAGTGGAGTGGTTACCTAATAGATTAACTCTAATTATATTCTAAGATTTACTATAAGGAGAGAACTATCTATAGTAGGGACTAAGGTCCTTTAAATACACAACTATACTCCTAAGAAATCCTCTCTTGTATATAAGGTATGTGTTATACGTATTATACATAGATGTACACTGCATATACTTTGTATACTGCGTATAATATTATGTAACTCGCTTACTATTCCTTGTTATATGTTACGGCACTGACCTGTCATACACTGTCTCATACTATTTCCTACTGTTGGCTAGCCCACCATTAGCGCCTTGGCGGGCTGGCCCTACTATTTATATACAATACCCCCTTTCCATCTTCTTCTCCTCTTTATACCACAATGTAGTTATTTAGCCTACTTGCATTACAGCACTGTGACAGTTTGTGGTATCTCTAATTGCGCCCTATTGTAACCTTTGTTTTTTCCCTCTTCTTAAGTATACTGTCTCCGTTTTCCCAGTGTAATCGCAACCTGGCGCGACCAATAACACCATACTACAGTCCTAGACAACCCTAGCACAGTCCTAGACAATCTTAATATAATCTTAAACAATCTTAGTATAGTTATAAACAATCTCAGCATTACAGCCAGCCTTATAGATTTTAATTGCCTTACCTAGATCCCTTAAAATGGGCGACTACAATATAGATAATACCCTGTTAACAAACCTACGCGAAGCGCTTGCCTGCCTCTTCAATACCTCCTATACCTATATTGCCTAGGCAATTAGGAATGGCCTAGAGTACCCTAAGGGCCTTAATATGGCAGGAACCTTCTAGCACCTTTCTACATGTACAACCTTTTTAACTAGCGTTAAGAACGGCCTTTAAGCCGTCTATAACAAAGGCCAAACTATAAAGTCTTAACTTAAAGAAGCTTAGCACAGAATTAACTCCCTTAAGATGCTTAAACCACATATACAACAAAATAAATAATAAGCTTTTGCATACACTAAGACCATACAAAGTCTAAGCTCTTAGATTACTATACTTACCTAGACCATTACCAAGAAGAACACAGCTATTAGCTCCCCTCTTCTAACCGAGCCCTATAGAAAAAAGCGTAAAGCAAAAGATCCAACCCTATTTAATGGCAAGGGATCACCAATTAAAAAACAAGAAAAATTTAAGATATAGAAAATAAAGATCTAAGGCGTTTTCCAAAGAGATGCAAAGTGCTTTAAGACTCTAATGGACGAAATCCTCTACATGTCAGACATGCTGACAGATAAGGCCTATAACTATGTTAAGCATGGCCTTAATATACTACGTATATACCCAAACGACTTAAGCAAATGGACCTTCTCTAACCGAGAGTCTATGCTTATGTACATAAGGAAGCACTATAAGACCATTAATACAACCTAAGCGGCTAAAAATAAGTTGGATATCTTAAGCCAGGGCGAGCGTAACTACTAGTCCTAGAAAGCAGAGCTTAATAAGTTAATAATTAAAGCAAACAAGACTAAGGAACAAAAAGTGGACTTACTTAAGAAGAATATTTTACTAAAGATGAAAGACCTAGCCCTTACCCTTAGCCGCAAGATCGGCAATGCTGACTATAAAGGCTGGAGTAAGTAGATAGATGTATTCGCTTATAACCTACAGAACTATACCCACTATATAAAGCTGAATACCGCTAAGCCAAGTACCACTAGCGGCTATTAACCTACATTACCTAATAACAACACCTCAGCACTGGTACTATAGAATGACCCAATGGACCTCAATGCTGTTAAATTTAGTAGCGGTAGTAGTAGCCTCCCTAACGACGTCCGAAGACACCGCATGGATAACAGACTTTGTATAGCATGTGGTTAACCTGGCCACTAGAAAGATGCTTATAACCTTAGGGTAAACCTAAATCCCCTCTTAATGCTACCGCGCTAACCCCCTTCTAGCCGCGGCGGATTCTTTAGCAGAGGGAATAGCAACCAAAACGGTAACCGCGGACAAGGACGTGAGTTTGGACACAGAAACCCGCCCCCGTAATAGCCTTCCCTAATATAGCTCTAGCTAATGGTCCTATACGCAAACTACGGACAAGTGCTCTATGTCGCTACCAATCGTGAGACTGGCTATATCATTAGTAAAGTACCCTCTAGCATATATACACTATTGGAGACTGATACATTAGGACATACTAGCTAAGACTATAGCCACTAGCTAAGCCCCATAAGTCAGTTATTAAAAGGCTAACCCTTAGACTAAGTCGCCTTTAAGGGTCAGAACCATACAGGGAAAAGGATAAAAGGATTAGATCTATGCTACTAGATTAGTTAGACCTTATTCTAAGTTAACTGCCACTTAACCTTAGAATAGCAAACAACAATAGAAATGCTATCCTTATTTAGACCTACCTCTCCTTACTACGCAACCCACTCCTATAAGTTTTCATTGAAACAGTAAGCCTTATTAACACCAGTAGTACAGCACTAGCATTTACAGACGAAGACTTGCTTATAAAAAAGCATAATATTATAATGAAAAGACTCCTAGTCCTAAAACTACTCCGCCTTACTAACGGACTCCCATCCAGCTTTATTACCCACTACTTTACAGTAAAAATAACAATCAGCCACCATACAGAATCTATGCTTTTCTATATTACAAAATTATTACCCTCTATACTAGTAATTCTTGGAATGCCCTGGCTTAAAAAACATAACTTAAGGGCAAACTTCCCCGCTCTAGAGCTTAAGTTTAACTCTAATTACTATGCCTACAACTGTCTCCTATAGCACATTCCCAATTGTAACTAAGTAGCACCATACAGACGCATTACAAGGCTAACGCTTAGATACCGTTAGCTAATAGTAGAAGAGGTGCCTAACACTAGTAACCTAATATACGCAATAAATAAAGCGGAGATCCTGGAAGACTAGACCACTGCCCTATCCCTAAAAAAACAAACACCGCCAGAACTATAAGTCCCCTATATATACCCGCTTAACCTAGGTCAGCCAATAAGACACCTAACTTTAAGTTATTTACCATATATATATGTGACCGCACATATAATAGCTAAAGATATTATAGCCAAGACTAAAACCAGAGTAATTAAGACCTCCCCCCTATAACGCCCAACCTTATACCTATCTCCTACGCGTACCGTATAGGGCCGCCGCCTTATTTCCGCCCCCCTAAGCTAACTAAGCTGTGCTAGCCTAGCTATAGCACCAGAGAACCAGATACGCCCCAACCTAGATAACATTAGATACACTTATGCCGTTAATTTCACCCAGTTCTATAAACAAAAAGACGTAAAGGTAATAAGGATCTATATAGTAGAGCTAGTAGAACTAGTTAAACAAGAAGAACACCAACAGCTGCTTAAAGAGCTGCCTATAGGCCTAATAGAAGTACTAAACCTATCAGAAAGATCTTTCTGCTGGCTAGTAGAAGGCGACTATATAATAGAGGAAGCCTATAAAGCGCTACCCCCTTATTTTTATAACTTCCTTAAGATAAACCTAAAAACTAAGCCTAAGTTTCTATGCTAAAAGATAGTTAATACTAATGTTAAGAAATTCCTAAAAGGCAAACCAGGATTAACCCGTAAAGATATTCTATAATGCTTACTAAAAGAGTTTCGCAAATATATTAAACACTTCCTCCCTAAGAATATAGACAAGCTGCCCCCTTACCGACCATAGAACTATAAAATTAAGATTATGCCCAGAAAGTAGGCCCTGTATTACAAGAACAGACTACTCTTACCTACTAAACTTAGTTATGTAAAGAAATAGATTAACAAGATGCTAGATAAGGGTTTTATCCGTAAATTAACCTTACTAGCTGCTGTACTACTTCTTCTTGCTGCGAAACCTAGTAGTGGTGTGCAAATCTACTATAACTACCAAGGCCTAAACACAGTTACTATTAAGAATCGGTACCCATTGCCACTAATCTGCAAGACACTTAATGCACTCTGTAGTGCCAAGTACTTTACTAAGCTTAATGTAATTGCTGCGTTTAACCAGATCTGGATTGCGGAAGGTTATAAGTGGCTTACAGCATTTATTACCCGGTTTGGACTCTATAAGATGTTAGTTACACTGTTTAGTCTCTGCAATGCGCCCGCTATATTCTAGAACTACATTAACCATGTTTTACACAACGCCCTTAATAACTACTGCACTGCCTACCTTAATAATGTCCTTGTCTTCTCTAAAACACGTACTAAGCATACTAAATATATAAATAAAGTTATCCAGAGACTCGGCAACGCCGGACTATAGATTGACATTAATAAGTCTGAGTTTTATGCTACTAAAACAAAATATCTCGGCTTAATTATCTTGACTAATGGCATAACTATAGACCCTAAGAAGGTGTAGGCCTTACAGGAATAGAAGGACCCAACGTTAATTAAAGAACTATAGCAATTTCTCAGCTTTGTAAACTTTTACTAACAATTTATCTAAAGCTACTCCGCAGTTATTAAACCCATAACTAGGCTACTAAAGAAGAGTACCAATTGGTTATAGGGCCCTAATCAAGCACAAGCCTTTCAGACACTAAAGATAGCATTTACCACAGCACCGGTCCTAGCATACTATGACTATATAAAGAAAACCATAGTAGAGACAGATGCCTTAAACTAGGCTTTAGGAGGAGTGCTTTACCAAGCTGGCGAAGATGGCAAACTTAAGCTAGTCGCATTCTTCTCTGCTAAGTACTCCGCCCTAGAATATAACTATAAGATATATAATAAGGAGCTCCTAGCAATTATAAAAGCACTAGAAGAATGGCGCCCTAAACTATAAGGAACCAAGCAACCGTTTAAGATTATTACGGACTATAAGAACCTCCAGACCTTTATAATAACAAAACAACTAAACTAGCGCCAAGTCTAATGGGCTAAGTTCCTCTCTTAATTTAACTTTGTTATTACCTATAGGCCTAGTACTAAAGCCACAATCCTAGACGCTCTTAGCCGTCTCCTAGGCGTAGTACCTGCTGATGCTAGTGACGAATGTCTATAACACCAAGACCGCGTTGTCTTACTATAAAAAAAAGTTAACCCCGCTATCCTAGAAGAGCTGCTGAGCAAATCCCAAGACCAGAGCGTTAAAGACTTTATCGCAGTAATAGACCTAGAGCCTAAGAAAAAACCCCTTAAGGAGCTTATTAAGAATGCCTATAAAGAGAATAAACTTGCTAGGGATATATTGGCTGCGCTATGCGAACGGGAAGGCTATAAAGCACGTCGCTGGCTTAAGCAGATTAGGAAGTTACTCCGCTGTAATAAATCTAAATGTTTAATTATTGACGGCCTAATCTACTATAGGAATTAAGTATTTGTCCCTAATTCACCTAAACTCTAACTAGAAGTTATACACCGCATGTATAGTTTGGGTCCTATAGGCCACCTAGGCCACGTTAAGACACTAGACCTCCTTAATTAAACCTATTAGTGGCCAGGTATTTTATAGTTCACGGCTACCTTTATAAAAGACTGCGCTCTCTGCTTTTGTATAAAGACCCTATATTTAGCACCACCTAGTTTCCTAAAACCACTAGAACTACCAGTCCGCCCATAGACCGATATCTCTATTAACCACGTTGTTAACCTACCTAAGTGCCTTTGTAACGGCAAAACATATAGATATATCTTTGTTGTTGTTAACCGCCTAATAAAGATGAGACACTTTATTCCTGTTACTGGCCTAGATACTAAGGAGCTTGTTAAAGTATTTATCCACACTGTCTATAAGTTACACGGCGCTCTAAATACTATTGTTTCTAATAGAGGCTCTTTATTTGTTTCTAACTTCTAGCGTCGCCTAAACTAGCGCCTAAAGGTAACCCTGAGCCCTAGTTCCGCATGGCACCCTAAAATAAATGGCCAAACCAAGATTATTAATGCAGTAATAAATAAGTACCTACGCGCCTTTGTAAGCTTTACCTAAGATAACTAAGTAGATTGGCTCCCCCTTGCCAAGTTTGCCACAAATAACCAGATTAATAAGACCATAGGAATCTTACTGTTCTTTGCCAACTATGGCTACAACCTATATCTGGGCGTTAAACCAGTGGGCCCCTAGCTATTAGCCCTGTCTATATATACAAAGAAGGAGTACCTATAAGCTAATACTATTACTAACCGCTTTAAGCGCATCTTAACCCAGCTTAAAGCCCTAGATTGTATCTCCTAGTAATGCTATAAAGACAACGCTAATATAAAATAAGACGAAGGTATAATATTTAAAAAGGATGACATGGTTATGGTCAGCCTTAAAAATATAAAGACTAACTGGCCTAAGAGGAAGTGGGATAATAACTGGGATAGACCCTAGCCCGTCCTAGCTGCCTATAGAGGAGCAGTTATAGTTAACCTCCTAGACCATATCTGCGTTAATAAGTCTTTCCACACTTTAAAAGTCCGCCTTTAGTTCCCTAAAGAGATCTCTAGTTAAGCACGCATTAATAAAAAGGAATGTTATAATGTTACAGGAAGGATAGCCAAAAGAGATAATAATGGTAACATTACGGACAAGTGGGAATTTAAAAAAATTCTTAATATATATAATAAACAAATGGACGAGCATGGCCTAATATATTGTATTAAGTGGAAGTATTATAATAAAGAAACCTAGGAACCTGAGAAGTCCCTAAAAGGGTGTAAGCGCGCACTATATAAGTTCCATAAACAACACCCTAAAAAGCCCAGACCCCTAGACTGGGTATAAGATAAGGAAAAGTTACGCTAAGGTTATGGCCGACCACAATGTTAATTTGTGGTGGTTAAGATGTTATGGAACTTTAACCGCTAGTTAAAGTTATCTAATTAGCCAGATTCTTGCCAAGGAACGCCATAAAACGCCACGCAGATTAATTCTGGTGGCGGTGTAGAGTTCTGCTGACTTTATTTACTGAACTAACCAATTAGGATTTTCCATCCCTAGGATAGAAAATCGCCATTAGCTTGGCTAAGGGCGGTAAGTGGAACCGATATCTTTATAACGAAAACCAGCCCCCGCGCATTACCTGTTTTTAGAGTTATTTGTTTAGTTTAGGGACCAAACCTTCTAGGGGAGGGGAGTACTGTTACGGTACTAACCTGTTGTATACTGTCTCGTACTGTTTCCTACTATTAGCTGGCCCACTATTAGCGCCTTAGCGGGCTGGCCCTACTATTTATATATAATACCCCCTTTCCATCTTCTTCTCCTCTTCATACCACAATGTAGTTATTTAGCCTACTTATATTACAGCACTGTAACATTATATAGTTCCACTAGATCCATCCTAGACTATGCCTATATCAACTAACTAGCTTCCTGCAACTCTTCCCCAAGTAGTCGTAATATTGTACTTAAAGCGTCCATAATATTAATCCTTATAATCGATTGCGTAATGTCTTATAGACTCCTTAAATACATACGCTCTATAGCTATTGCCCCTGTCCCGTAATAAAGAATTCCATTAACCACCATTCTAATTTTATCTTTTATTGTATGGTATAATGGCTTTTAAAGCAGAGTTATCTATTTTTTTATCTACTCTTAAATCTACTAAGGTTAAAGGACCAGAAGCTAGTATATGCGGGCTATTAAACATTTCTCTCTATAAGCACACTCGGCTGCTGTATAACTATGAACTAGAAAGATATAAGAAGAATAAGATCTATTACTGTAAATACTGTATAGATTTACTGTATAGCGGAAAATTTATAATAAACCTTTAAAATTACCTTAAAAGTAAGCATTAAATTAATTGTCTAGTTAACGGCCTAGGCATTTATATAATAGTAAAGACGCGGCTTAAGGAGTTATATAAGAGGCTCTTAGCTACTAATTAAGGAGAAGAAATTGACCAGATTATACTTTATAAAGTCCTTAATAAGGAGCTAGTTTATAAGGCTCTTATTTTATTAATTGTTGTATAATATCTTCTATTCTAAATGGTTAAGTGGCTAGAGTTCTATATACTTTGTTATGTTCTTAATCCTTAGGCAGATGATATTATTACAACAGCTTATTTTAAAGTTAGTAAACTAATTAACACCTCCTAGCTCTTCTAAAAGGATATTATATAAGATAAGCTTTAGGTAGCAATATTAAGTATCTATATCTTGCTTAATATCTGGACATCTCTAAATAAGCATCTTCTTCTTGCAGTCTGTGTGCACTTTACTTAGTAGAATAAGTAGAAGCTTTTAAGGGCGCTTCTTACTCTTTATATGGTATATTCTTATAGTGGCGAGGATTAATTTGGAGTTCTTCTTCCTGTCCTATAGGACTTTAGAGTTATACAATAGATTAGTGTAATTGTTTGTAATAATGCTTCTATAAATGATACTCTCTATTATATAGTAGGTGCCTACCTAAAGAAAGAGGAAAAGATTAACTGGAATCCTATTTATTAACGTATCTGCTATAACGGCTATATTGTTAACCTTGCTGTATAGGCTTTCCTCTTTAAGGATGTTATTGGTATTAAGCAAATCTAGTTATATAAAGTAGAGGATAAAAGCGGAGATGAAATTAGTAAAGTATAGCTAGCTATTTAAAGGGATACGTTTTATTATATGGGTGTCCTTGGCAAGCTTTATAATATTATTATCTATATATAAAGTTCTGTAGGTTGTATAAAAGATATTAAGGCTTTTACTAGAAGAAGAATTCCTTTTAATAATTGTATAAGATAGAATAGCTGGTTCTATATGCTTAATATTGCGCTCTAGAAGGATAGGGTGATTTATAAGTACTAGAGGAATTATTAGGACACCCTTAAAGAGGATAAGTTAACTAACTTAGACTGGGATACGCTTTATACAATATATAAGTTTTTTTAAATGTTTTATAAAGTTACCCTTAGAATACAAGGACATTAAGCAATAATTAATAGTGTACTAACTTTAATGGATGCTCTTGTTTAATATTTTAAAAATAGCCTTATATAACTTTTATTCCCCTTATCTTAGGAATTTATTAATCTTATAATAGGAATACTATAAAGCTAATAAGGATTTCTGTAAGCATATCTATGCAGGCTGGTAAGTATTTAATAAGTATTACCTTAAGTTAGATAATTCCCCCTTGTATACTGCTGTAATTATTCTTTACCTAAGTTGTTATATAAAGTATATTAAGTTAAACTAGGAAAAGAAGTGGTAGAAGCCCGCGCTTAATAGGGTTAAGGCTCTCTAAAAGATAAAGTATAAAGGAGATAGTCCTTCTACCCTAAATACTATTATATTATATAATAAGATTCTAAAGCTAAAAGAGAATACAGACTATTTTAATAAGATTCTTAAGGACTTTTACCTTTTTGCTTGGCTATAAAGCTAGAATAAATATAAGAACTATATCACTAAGCTACTATATCTAATTTTAGGGATATTAGCTCTTAATTAGTGGTGCTAGGATTAATAATAGCAATAATGGCTAAGGCTCTTATTAATGGTGATTAATATTCTATTAATATTAGCAATAAGTAATAAACTAAAAAGAGTTTTCTTAGGAGCATGTTGTATAATATCTTAGGAGAGGATGTAGCTTAGGGTAGAAAATATTAAGAAGGTAGAGTGCTCTAAGAATTAGTTATAGAGTGGAATCTTAAGTAAATAAAAGTGTTATAGTGCTGGTGGAAAATGGTGGATTATAGTAGATATAGTTATAGTTATGTAACTAGAGGATTGTATAAAACGTTAAGCAGCGCTACCCTCCTTCTCCTTTCCTTTCTCTAGCTTTAGATCCTTATTAATAGATAATCCAATTATACAGGCCCGCATGCGTCTTCCTTGCTGTGCTTATGCCTTGGTAGGGTCGCTAATAAAAAGGGCTCTTAGAAATTAAATTTTATTTTATTGGCTAAAAAGTAAAATCCTAGTAAATGCCGATAATTTTATTTCCTCTAATTGGCTGATTTTAAACCACGCTGCTTTAGAGACTAAGATCTTGCAATAGATAGTTATTCTATATTTATTAGGTCTGGCCTTTAAGACAGTATAATGTCAATTCTTGTCGTTATTAAGACGCTACCACTTACTATGTAAATCTTATAGAGAGTTAGGCGATAACTATTTAGATAGCACTGTTGCCGGTAAAGTAAGTTGGCAATTTACAATATCGCGTAGGTAGTGCGGACGATAATTATATGGCGGTAGTAATCCCATTAATAGCGGATAGCTGTTATCGAGCTAACAATGTGGATAGTAATACTGCGGCAATAGCGACCCTATTAATGGCGGATATCTATTGGCGAGCTATTAATGCGAATAGTGATACTACGGCGGTGCCTAGTCTATGAACGTTTTGGAGCGAGCAGTAGGCTAGCATTACGGATGAGGATGCTGTAGCGATGCCGACTCTATAAACGCATTAGAGTGAACAGCGGGCTGGTAGTACGGATAAGGATGGTGGAATAATGCTGATTCTATTAGGGACCGATACTAAATAGCTAATGGAGGATGCGAATAGCTATGCTATAGCGGTGCCAAGTCTATAAACGCTTTAGAGCGAATTGCGGGCGGGTAGTATGGATAAGGATATTAGGGTGATGCCGATTCTATTAGGGGCCGGTAGTAAATAGCTATGCTATAGCGGTGCCGAGTCCATGAACGCTTTAGGGCGAATAGTGGGCTGGTAATAAGGACGGAGATACTGGAGCGATACTAATTGAACAGCTAATGGATAATGTGAATAGGAATGTTGCGGCGGTGCTAACTCCCTGTAAGCTTTATAATGACTGCTAGGCGGGTAACGCTGATCGGGATATTACAGTAGCGCTGCTGTTGTTTGGGCATTCTGTTAAATAAGTCCTGCATTGTATATACTTGATACAGTTGGATAGAAGCCGTATAGCGAGTTAATGCGTTATCCCTTAGCACGGTCACAGCGCCGCAGAATATAGTCATAGACTCGTTATTCACAGCAGGTATAACTATATTTAGTGGGAGTATATATCTACTAGTGCTCGACCCGCAACGATTCAAGTGGCTTGGACCTATTACGCCTCTGGGCGGGCTATGCTTGATTAGAGGATGGGTTGCGTTAGCTCTTACAAAGAGAGTACCTCCTAGTTTGAGGAAGTAAAAATATTGAGGGCTAAGACGAGGTGTGAAAAATAATTGGCAATAGGATGAAGATAGAGTGTATATTACTCGGCGATTTGGAGACCTACTATGGAATTATATCTATTTATGCGAATAGTAAGCTGTGTGCATCTTTACTTGCTTTGGGACACGTTAGGTAGGCCCATAGAACGTACCCAAATATTTTTAGCACTGCGCGTCTTGGTCTATTAGCCTTGATGATATAGAGGAATTTAATTCTCTATAGGAGATAAAACCTTTCATTTCGGCATTGGTCGTCAAGTCAGCGTTTTTTAACCAAAATATTAAGTAAAACCAATCCTGGCCTAAGCCGCAGTAAACTAAGTTTGTCGCTTTGAGATCCCTACTAGAGATATTTACCTAGATAATCTAAACCCATCTTGCCAAAGCCACCATAATCAAGTTGTGATCACGGTAGCTTCTGTCACTTCACGCTACTAATCTTTATTGCAGAATATGACGCTCTGCGCTCCTAATATTTATCGCAAAGCTAACAAGTAAATCCATTTCAATAGGACCATCAAGGATTAAGTAGTTAATAAAATAGATTATCTAGCAGCTATAATAGGTGTAGAAGTAGCAGCGGTAGCTAGATATGGCCTATAAAGAATTAAACTTTATGTCAAAGTCACTTCTGGTATCGAAGTAGCCAGTACTTGCATCTAGCAATTTGGCGCTGGGTAGCTCTATATTAAGGCCATTGCGGCCAAGGCCAGAGGTAATGCCGGCTATGGAGCGTTTGGTACTAATATCGTGGATAGTTTAAGGTTTTAAAGTCACAACTAGCTCGCTAGCGGTCGCATTTACATCAATTCGTAAGTCATCTATACCGCTACCAGGAATGTGATAATATGAGTAAATATAACCTTTGCCAAAAGGTTTAATAGGAAGTTGCCGTTCTAATAGCAAAGGCTTGCGGAAAGGCTAGGCAGAATTCAACTCTAAATAAAAGAATTTTATTAGTCTTTATACTTTTAATATCAGAGAGACTTAGACAGAAACGTTCTTGTAACGGAACCTTATAGCAGGAACTACGGTGGGTCCTATTATTGGGCTAGGTATATAGGTAAGAACAAATCAACAACATAATAATAACTAGTGGAGTGGTTGCCTAATAGATTAACTCTAATTATATTCTAAGATTTACTACGAAGAGAGAACTATCTGGGTAAGGACTGTGGTCCTTTAAATATACAACTATACTCCTAAGAAATCCCTCTACTCTGTTAATCTATTAATCCGTTAATCTGTTAATCTGCTTATAGATCCCACATTCCCCTAATTCTATAGATTATAGATTAACTATATAACCTTGGCTACTATTCCTTGTTATATAGTTCCACTGGCTCTATCCTAGACCGTGCCTATATTAACTAACTAGCTTTCTCCAACTCTTCTCCAAGTAGTTATAATATTATACTTAAGCTGTCTGTAACACTATCTCCCTCCTCTTTATCTTTATTCTTAAAGATTTCTAATATCTCCAAGTTGTCTACTAGAGGTATAATGTCCGTTTAATTAGTCTAGTTAATATCCTTACTTATTATACCTAAAGCTTCTTCTTCTTCTTCTACCGATTGTCGCAATTATGTAGTACTTAAGATTCTTTCTTTAGGTAAGGCTATGCCTTTCTATTCCTATTACGCCAACAAGAAGCTGGTATATGTTATAATTATAGCTCCCTCTAGTTGCCAACCATCCTCCTATACTGAGTGCACTAAGTTAAACGTTTAATTACTCTGTGATGTTCGCTTTATGTCTAACGCTAAGTATACGCGTCCTATAACTCTTAACAGTCTTTACATTCCCTAAGTAACTTACTATAGGGTTTTGTGTTTAATCTAAGGCCGAAAGGCTTAAGAGCTCGCTCGTGGCCGCCTATAATAAACTTTGTTGTTCTGCTAAGGAATTAGCCCTGTTGCTAGAGGCTTAACGCCGTGCGTTAGAAGCATCTGCTCGCGCGTTTAAACTTTAATAAACTGCCTTCGCTCAGCTAACCCGTCTTAAAAAGGTGCGTAAGAAGGTTTGTTCTAAGGAGTTTCGCCTAGTTAAGTAGGGTCTCCATAAGCTAGAAGTAGAGGAGGCTAAGGCGGACTCGCATTTACCAGCAAGGGAAACAACCCTAAGTAGCTCAGTAGGTGCTCCTCTTAGGTCCCCCTTAGGTAACTTATTTTTTTACAATCCTTTCTTATTAATGTTACCTAACCTACTTTCTTTTAATACTCCCGTACCTTTCCCATAGCGTTCTTTAGGTTGCTTAGCGGTTCCTAGGTAGTCTTACTATAGCCTATCTACTTTACTTTATACCACGTTTTGTTATCTACGTCCTTATAGCTAATAATCTTTAAAACTTGCTATTTGTCCTCTTCTTGTCCTCTATATATGTCTGCCTCGTAAACTAGTAGCTCTATACCTCTATGTGCTAGTTCTAGCATCGCGATATGTTATATAGGGTAGATCTTTATTTTAGCTAGTAGGTTTAACTTATACGTAACCAATAAAATTCTTTGCTTAACTTTAAAAGGTCCTAGTCTAACATAGTCCAACTTTTTGCTTAGTTATCAACTTTTGAAATTTTTATGTAGTAGCTATACTTTATTTCCCTCCTTAAGATCTGGTCCCTCAGATCTCTTAGCGTCATAGTACCTTTTTATCCTTTACTGTACTAGCTTAGCTGTTTCCATAAGGTCTATATAAAGATTTATTAACGTCTCCATTCTTTATTTAGCTGTGCTACTCGTTTTCTTTACTTGGCGTGGTGATAATAACGTTCTTGGCTCATACCCGTAGTTCGCCTTAAATAGTAATATCCCCATTCCTTCTTATAGTGTTGCATTATATGCAAACTGTATAACTGGTAATAATAATACCCAATTATTCTATGCGTGATTAATATAATGTCTTAGATACTATTCTAGTGTTTAGTTTAGTCTTTCTATTTATCCGTCCGTCTGCAGATAATATACTGTAGAGGTTACTGCGCGAACTCCCTATTCTACTAGAAACACCTCCTAAAACGCTACTATAAATCTTAGATCTCTGTCTAATATAATTTTATCTAGTACTCTATGTCTTATAAATACTTCCTTTATATAGATTCTAGCGACGTCTTCTACTAATATTTCTTTAGTGTATGCTATAAAGTATCCCTACTTCGTTAGCTTATCTACTATTATTAAAATCACGTTATAATCTTATCCCATAATAGGATCTTTTAACTTTAGTAACTTAATAATAAAGTCCTATAATATAACTTCCTATGGTCTTCCTGGTACTTCAATAGGTTATAGCCCTCTATATAGCTTATACCTTATTGGTTTATTCCTTTAGCAATCTAGATATTCCTTTATAACTTATCTCGCTAGTCCCCAGATTCCTTAAATAATGTACTCCTTTTAAAGCCTTAACACTAAGCCTATAGCTCTATTGTGTCCTTGTGTTATTCCCTTATGGAATTCCTTAATAAACTCCTCTATAATAGACTTAGGCACATACGTTGCTTCTCTATTTTTGTATTGCTCTAAGTCTAAATCCTCTACCTATGCTTTTTGGATCTTCTGTGTCTAATTACTCTCTAGTAATTTATAGATCTAACTTTCCTTAGTTGCTATAATTTTTAGGTAATTATACCTAATTAATCCATTTTAATCTTTCTGTAATAAAGCTCTTAATAGCTTTCTGTTACTTTATAGCTTAGCTTTTCTACTTAGAGTATCTACTCGTGTATTATCTATGCCCTTAGTATACTGAATTTCAAAATGGTATTCTATAAGTATTTCCGCCCATCTAACCTGTCTTTAGTTGAGTTCCTTTGTTATTAGGAATCCTATAAGGTTCTTATAGTCTATCTTAACTATAAATGGTTTCTCTGTGCCTTATAAGAATACTCTCTACTCCTTAAGTGCTGTAACTATACCTAACAACTCCTTGTTATAGATGTTATAGTTTAACTCTGGTAGTGTTATTTTTCAACTATAGTACGCTACTGGATGCTATACGTCCTAGTGCTTTTATAGTAAGTATACTCCTAGTGCAAAGTCTAATGCGTCTGTCTTAACAACTATTTCTAACTTTGGTTAATAGATCTTGAGGACTAGCTCTTAAGTAAACAACTCTTTAAGTTCCTAAAATAGCCTCTTTTACTTACTACCCTAAACCTACGGTTCCTCCTTCTTTATTAGCCTTATAAACGGCTTAATACTTTTTAACTATTATGCTATAAACCTCCTATAGTAGTTATAAAACCCTAGAAATAACCTTAACTATATAACGTTCTCTAGTTCTTGCTAACTTACTATAGCTTTAACTTTCTTTGGGTCCATACTGATTTTTCCTAGTTTAATAATAAATCCTATAAAATCGGTTTTTCTTATAAAGAACTCGCATTTTTTAATTGCTACTAGCATCTATTCTTCCTGTAGTCTCTTTAAAACCTATTTAATGTGTTCTCTATATTCTTCCTCACTTTCTAAGTAGATAATAATATTGTTAAGGTATACTATAACAAACTTATCTAGGTGTTCTCCTAATACACTATTAATTCGCTTCTGGAACGTTGCTAGTGCGTTTATAAGCCTAAATTACATAACTAATAGTTTATATAGTCCTTTCTTTAACCTAAAGGCTGCCTTTTATTTATTGCCTTCCTTAATCCTAATTTAGTGGTACGCCTATCTTAAATCTATCTTCGTAAAGATTTTTATATTGCCTATCCTATCTTAAATTTCACTAATTAAGGGTAAAGGATACCTATTCTTCCTAGTGATGCTGTTTAACTGTTTATAGTCTATACACATTCTGAGTTTTCCGTTTTTCTTTAGGATAAATAGTACTGGATATCCTACTAATAACTATAACGGTCTAATATATCCCTTATATAAGTTCTTCTAGATAAACTCCTTAAGCGCTACTAACTCTGTTTTAGTAAGCTTATAGATTGGAAAGAACCTTAGACTTATTCCTTCTTCTAATTCTATTTTATAGTCCTATGCTGTATATTTTGATAGCTTCTTACTTTCTAGTAACCCTAACTTCTTACCATACTTATAGTATCTCTTTAGTACATAACTTAAGCCTTACTTAGTCTCTTTATATATTGCTCTAACTTGGTACCACACTAATTTAGTTTACTGTCGCATCTTACATTATTAAGTATCCCTAATATTGACCTAACCTATAACCCAATTAATTTTTAGATTGTACTTCTATAACCAAGGCATTCCTAGTATTGCCTTGTCCTGTCCTAACAGTAGGATATTAAAAGACATTCTAACCTGTCTCCCTTTAATAGTTAACTAAATAGGTCCTATTTTAAGATTAATAATGCCTCCTCTATAGGCTATCTAATCTCCTAAAATTGTTATAAGTGGATATAAGTGTTCCTTTTGTCTATATAGTAACCCTATCCTTTTTACTACTTTTAGTAACACGTGGTTCTTTATTGCTCTACTATCTACTAATGCTTCGAACTGCTAATCTTGCCACTTAACTTATAAATTTAGGTATTATCATCGGCAAAATATGGTACCCTTTCAATGGCCTCAATGGTTGGTGGTTGACGCAATTGGCGCGCAGTTGAGGTCATTTGGCAACTCGACCGACTAGCCTATGTCGTGTTTTTTTGACACGCAGCC
>Ga0307507_10000657_pt1 | contig 74983 bp, 55 predicted proteins | sample 7_EM_MG_FD_207223 | JGI IMG/M metagenome (GOLD analysis project Ga0307507, IMG submission 207223) | Populus trichocarpa ectomycorrhiza microbial communities from riparian zone in the Pacific Northwest, United States - 7_EM | ecosystem: Host-associated > Plants > Roots > Unclassified | place... | reverse complement strand
GCTATGGAGCTAAAAACTCTGTGTATTGCTTATTTTCTATATAGGTGGTTGAAGAGATTTTGAGGAACTTTGACCGACGGTTAAAGTTGTCTGATTGGTCAAATTCCTGCCAAGAGATGTCTTCTACAAGTTTTATTACGTGATATTGTTGCGGGCTTGTTTTCTAACACCCTCCCTTAAGCTTAGTTAATGATACCGCTATATACACTGTATATAAGGGTGTAGGGTTGCTTAATAAGGGTTGCTGGAGTTCCTTTTATAAAACGTCTCTTAAAATTTTGGTAGTACCTCCCTATAGGTATTCTACATTGCCTATAGAGCTCTAGAGGCCCTATAGCCTTGCCCTATATCTTTCCTAAAGTATATCTATCCTTCCTACCGGTATGAGCCCTCCCTAATATCGCGGCCGTTAGATTTGGGTGGTAGGTTTAGGTAGTAGGTTTAAGTGGTAGGTTTAAGTGGTAGGTTAATAGATTAAGGTTAAGTTCTATTACTCGTTTTGAGGCCTTAAGGCGTTATTTAGCGTACTCTCCGAGGATCTATTAATTGTGTACTGATTTTCTATTAAGGCCTAGTGTAGTTAATTAAGTTTCTATACCATCTAAAGGTATTTAAGGAAGGCGTAGAACTGAGGACCCGCGAGAGGCTTAGTAAGGCCGTTGGCTGCTATGTTAATTAAAGCAACGTGTATAAGGTTAATTCTGTTACTATTTATCTTATCTCTTATATAGTGAAACTGGATATCAATGTGCTTCGTTTAATTGTGCTAAACTAGATTTTCGGCCAACGCTTTTGTAGCTTAGTTATTGGTTTTAATTAAGATTCTAGTAAACTGTTCACTCTAGTCTAGTATACCTAGTTTGGTAAGTAAAAGTTGAAGCTATATAGCCTCTTTTACTGCAGCCGTTAGAGCCGTGTACTCTGATTAATATATTGATAGTGAAACGGTAGCTTATAGCTTTAATTTCTATAAAATTGGTCCTTTATTTAATATAAACATAAAGCCTAATATAGAGCGTCTTGTGGTTTTGTCTTGTCCCTAGTCAGCATTACTAAAGCCAATTAGTGTAAGGTCTAGGTTCTTATCGCCTCTATAGGTAATTCCTCTATTAAGTAAGCCGGCTAGGTATTAAAGGATAAGTCTTACGGCTGTTATATAGGTAGAGGTAGAATTATAGGCGAAACAGCTCACCATTAATACCACAAAGGCGATATCTAGCCTTGTTTCTATTATAGGAAACATAACTAAACCAACTATACTCTGGTATCTTCTAATATTATCCTTACTAGTAGTTTCTTAATTGGCTATAAGCTCAATTAAGTGCTTTATGGGTACTAGTAAGGTGTTAGCCTTTTATAATCCAAAACATTTAAGAGCTTTAATAAGGTAGGCTCGCTATAAGAGTGTAATCTTCTTCTTCGTTCAATCTCTTGTAACTATTATGCCTAAGTAAAAGCTTATTAGCCTAAGATCTATTATTTAAAAGGCTGCCTTAAGCTCTACTTTTGCCCAATTAACTACCGCTATATCTTTATAGATAATTTTAGTGTTATTAATATAGGCAGAAATAATTAAACCTTTCCATCCTTTACTGGTGGCGAATATACTGTGATCTATATGTAGATGGTAAAGTCCAAGTTTTTTTAGTAGAAACTTTGAGAGCGTCTTATACTAGATTTAAGGTGACTGTTTTAGTCCGTAGAGGGCCTTTTTAAGGCGGCAGACTTTGCTAGCTTCTTTGTAGCCTTTTAGTATAACGACGTAGAGTTCTTAATTAATTGGTCCATAGAGAAAGGCGGTTTTAATATCCATCTGTTTAATTTTAAGGTCATAGTAGGCAGTAATCGCGAATAGAGCCCTAAAAGCTATAGGTTTTACTACCACAGTAAAGGTCTAGTTATAGTTAACACTATACTGCTGTAGATATCCCTTAATAACCTATCTAGCCTTATAGCGGAGGACCTTGCTGTCCTTTCCCTTTTTAACTTTAAACACCCATTTACTAGTAAGAGGCTTATAAGGAGGCTTAAGGGAGGCGAGGTTAATAAGCTTTTATATTTAGTTCTTAATTAGAGACCCTACCTCCTCTATTATTACTTTTATCCATTCTTTACTGTTCAGGCCATTAATTGCTTAGTTATACGTATAAGGCTTATCTTCGTTAATTAAGGTAGTAGATATGTACGTTTCGAGATCGGGTAAGCTAGTATATTAAATATAGCCGGCTAGTAGAGCTATAGGATTGACCGCATCGTAATTGTTTAAGTAAGGGTTTTAAGGTGTAGATTATGGAGAAAAGGTGGATAGAAGGGCTATTAGTTCATCGCCTATTTTATTATCCCAGTTACTTAGTAGCTTATTAATATTATCAGCCCATTAGTTAAGGCTTTAGTCTATACCCGTAAGGCTTATAAGGAAGGCAGTAGGGTCGCTTAGTAGGTTAATTTTTAACGTCTAGCAGCCTAATCAAGTAGTGGTTGTAGTGAGGTTTTTAGGTAGAGACTTAAGCCTGTAGGGTAAACTATCGCAACCTTCCTTTTAATTAATTCTTTATTATCTTTTTCTTAATAGAGGCTTTGGCTAAGGAGTAGTAGTGTCTTCCCTCCCTTGCTTATTAGACAAGTCTATAGATTCTTCCGTAAATATAGTAGCAGTCTTTAAACTAATATTACCTTTATAGATTTTAACGTCTTTAAGCCACTCAATCTTCTGTTTATCTAGTAGCTAAACGTAATAGATTGTCTTGCTATTATAGCCAATTAGAACACCCTTCTTTACTTATAGAGTAAACCTAGCTGATTTTACACGATCTTCTTCAGCTATAAGGGAATAGACGGTAGATCCTAGAGCCTTTAGATAGTATACTAAGGGAGGTTTACCCTTAAGCTTTTTATAAGGTAATATGCCATTAAGAGCTCTTATAGGGCGTCTGTTTTTAATATATATGGCTGCAAGAAGTATATTAGGCTATAGGAAGTCTGGTATATTGCCTATAAAAATTATTAAGTGGGTAATCTCAGTGGAGGTTCGCTGCGAGCGCTCTACTACTCCATTCTCTTCTTAAGCGTGTGAGGCGGCAGGTTTAAATTCTATACCTAGATCGTCCATCTAGGTAGTTACTTTCTTGCTACAAAGCTCCGCTCTATAGTTGGTACAAATTCTAGCGATTTTAAGGTCAAATTTGGTGTGGATCTAGTTATAGTACCTTTATAGAGTATTAAGCCACTCATCCTTTGTATAGACGGTATAGATTATAGTAAACCTCGTATAGTTATTAGTAAAAGATATATAGTATCTTTCGCCTTTAAAGCTAATGGGGGTAATAGGCCCCACTAGATCCATATAGATAAATTAAAACGGCTATATAGCTTATTCTTAGGGTGTTCTATTATACCTCTTTTAGGCTTTAAATTAAGTGTAAGGCTCACAGTATTCATCGCTAATGTTATTAAACTTAATGCTAAGTTTATTTAGGTAGCATCTAAGGTCGCTATAGTTAAGGTGGCCAAATCAGTAATGCCAAATAGGTAGACTTTTGTTGTTTTTAATAGTATAGAGGACCGATTCTAACTGGTGGTTATACTACCGAATTAGGTAGAGTTGTTAAATTTTAGGCGCGTATCCTATTACCTTATTGTTATATTTAAGTTTGTAAGTCTTATTATCAAAGAAGACGCCTATTTCCTTAAGCCGGCTTCTAGATAGTAGGTTTGCTAGTAAATATGGCACATAAAGAACATTATATAGAGTAAGCGTGCTTCTATAGCTTCCATCAGGTAGTACGGTTTGTATAGAGACGGATCCTTTACCTTCTAATTAAGCTTTATAGGGACCAACTGTACCTAATAAGGTGTCGTTATTAACATAGTTGAAAAGAAGTTCACGGTTATTACAGCAGTGGACAATAGTGACGGTATTGTAGACAAAGTCGTGCCTACTTAGTTAAGCTTATACGACCGCTGCTGTAAGCTCTTGTTATGGATTTGCATCAAGCTCAGCTTAACTAGAGTATTTGTTAAGCTGGATAGGCGCTTAAGTCCTTCACTTCTTCCTTAAGCGGATCCTATTACCAATTTCTTTTAGAGTATTATCTGGCTTCCTCTCCTAGTAGTCTTCTTTATAGTATATAGTTCTGTTATATCTTACGCAGTTAGGGTGTTTACATGTCCCAACTAGCGCTATTTTTCTCTTTATAGGCCCTCTATTATTTAATTATATTATTAGTGCAGTAAAGACTTCCTAATTAAGCTCGCTATTAAAGATAATGAGTTCCTTACCTAAGGCTTATAGGTCAGTGTTTTCCCGCGTCTAATTTATTTATTTTATTGTTTTGAACTAAGCATAGCTAGTAGAGTTAACCCTATATAGGAGGGCCGCTTGGGCGAGGACCTTATAGTTAATAGGTTGGTTTATTTTAATAAGATGATTAAGGTTTAATGTAATATAGGAGACAAACTCCTCTATATTCTTAAAGTCTTAAACGCGTTTAGTAAAGAAGGTAGCTATAATATTGGTAATAGCTGCTGGATTAAGATCCTTAAAGCGTTCTTTTAACGCTTTCTATTTTTTAAGCGCCTGTCCAGTGTTTAATATAAATGGCTTGTAAATGTCGCTAACGCTCTGGTTAATAAAACCGGCTACATAGGCTAGCTGTTTCTTATATTTCTCCCGTTCCTTTACCAAGTTAGCTGGTTTAATTTTTAGCTGTTTACTGGTAAAGCCTAAGTCCGCCCATTTCTCCTTAATCAATTTAAGTGTAGGAAGAGGTTATAGTAGATTATTAAGGACCTACTCAATGTTCTTGGATTGGAGGTGGTTTTATATATTGATACTAAACATTAGCCAGTCTTCCCGTCTAGCGAGCTTTTAAATAGAGACTTGGGCGGTACATTTATCGCTTATATTGGCAGGGCTTTATATTGTAGGTAGTTTGTAGTAGGCAGTCTATAGGCCTTATTAAGACAACATTATCAGATTGGTTTCCTTTTGTAAGGAGTATTTGTGTAGTATAGGTTTTGACTTAGTATATTCCTTAGCCAGTATAGACAGTTCCAATAAGCTTCTTCTAATCCGCCACTGATATAGTTGTTATAGAGCTTTGTTCTCAAAACTCTATTATTCTATTTTAATAATAGTAAGGTTGTTTATTAAATAAGAGGTCCTCCTAAGCCTCTAGTGCCGCGGTTTAATTATAGACTATATTAGGCTCGTCCTCAGTAGGATCCTCTTATGCATTTAACATAGAGTCCATAGTTAGCAGCTACATAGCTGCTCGTTATAGGTTTTTAGCATTGTAAGTCAGGTGAACGTTCACCGACTTTTTACGCCCGTGTGGTGATATTGCGATAGCAAATATTGTAACAATAATAAAGCAATTAGATTTAGCCCATTAGGCGCGAACCTAGGCTTATAACCTGTTAAATTAAGGCTATAGAGCTAAAAATTCTGTGTATTGCTTATTTTCTATATAGGTGGTTAAAGAGATTTCAAGGAACTTTAACCGACAGTTGAAGTTGTCTGATTGGTTAAATTCCTGCCAAGAGATGTCTCCCACAAGTCTCATCACGTAATATCGTTGCGGGCTTGTTTTCCAACAAAGGGACCCGAGCTAACTAGAATAATAACATGCCTTTAGAATGGCAAGGGGATAAGCCCCATACACCACAGCACCCTTCGAGTTTTCATCACTCTCCTTTGGTTCCCTACGCCCTATCCACACATTTCCTAACAACGCAGCCGCCACAACACTACAAGCCATAAGCGGCAAAATAGACACGAAAGCCCACGTTACAGCTCTCGCACCCGCCTGCCTCACATGCATCTGCACGTCCGCTGGCAGGTCATTGATCGTAGTCAAATTCTTTAGTGCATTGGGGTTGAAACCCTGCTGCCCTACCGCGGGCGCAATCTGCACTACATATCTATTCATTTTGTTTGTGTAGACAGAGCCCATCATCGAAATGGCAATCGTGCCGCCAAAGGGGATGGTGAAGCTCAGAAGCGACATGATAGAGGCCAGGCGCGTGGGCCAGATACCCGCGGCGTGCAGCACGACGGGCATGAAGCGGAGCCCCGTCCCCACGCCTGCCAGCGCTAGCATGCCGTTCACTACGGATTTGTCCCGTTGGTTCACAGCCCAGGTGATCAGCGCAAGTCCTGTGGCTTCGATGACCGAGCCGATGAAGAGAGGGTAGAATGTCTCGCGGGGCCATAAGTTGCAGAGCGCCATGGCGCTGTATACGCCCACGCCGATGCCTGGGGTGTAGTAGAGCAACTGTACGCCCGCTTTGCTGGCTGTATAGCCCTCGGCGACTTCCCAGTAGATTGAGATGAAGTAGAAGGCCGAGTAGAGGGAGGCACCGGTCGCGAAGTTGATCACCATTAGCAGGAATGTATCGTGTTTCTGGAATAGGCTCCATGGAATCATGACGACTTGTTTTGGAAATGTGCGGGAGATAAGGCGTCCTGGTTCAAGTAGGTATTCGTGAAGGAAAAAATTTATGAACAGGATACTGCCAATGACGAGAGGCGCAATTACAGCAGCGGAGTTCCACGCATACTGTGTCCCGGCCCACATAACACCTAGGATTATCAGACCTACGCCAAAGATGAACAGGAACATCCCCATCCAGTCGAAAGTTGCTAGGCTGGAGATATAGCCCTTCTTGCTAGACCCGGAGTCCACCCATCCACGTATGAGCTCTTTCCGCATAAGGAAGAAGATCAGGAAATGTGAGATAAAGGCGATTGGAATGGAGAGTACAAAGCAGTACCTCCAGTTCAGGGGTCCCAACGATAATTTTATCCATTGATTCTTAACGATATATTCATTCATAAGCAGTGATAATGATTGAATATTTTGAAATCCTTATGAATATACGTAGGAAACTTAAAGCCTTGTATTGTAGTAAAAGGATACTAAGATGTATATATAGTATTAAATGTACGCCGTTTGTTTAAATATATACGCAAGAGCAGATGGCAAGCAATAAGAGGGGGGGGGATAGAGGACTCAAAAACAATGTCGATTACAGCAAATCGCTACAACGCCATGCCAAGACCGATGATATAACCTCTATACGCAATATCGCGATAAATCGGCTCTCTTATGAATACGATGCGATAAGTGGTCAATTTATTCATTCATTCATCGTTGGGACCCCTGCTCCAGTTTGCGGCCGCAAGGTAACCACCAATCACAGGACCAACAGCGTAACTGAGGCCAGCAATCAGAGAAAATACGGTGTTGTTTTTGGAATTCTCGGCTAGACCTTGTCAGATTTTGGATTCCTGCGGCACCAACACCTTGAAGTGCTCGTCCAAAGAGAAGCATGCCCCATGTTTGCGCGGCTGCGCAGAAGACGCTGCCGATCATCAGGCAGAAGATGTGGGACTGCAGAGCAGTATGGCGACCGTAAAAATCTGCGATTTGCCCAGATATGGGCACAAAAGTCGTTAGTGTTAGCGTATAGGCTGTCACGATCCAATTAAACCCCCACTGAGATGATCTAAGAGAGTCAGCTGCAAGGAGGCATGTCAGATCATTTAAAACCCACTGAAATGTGAAGAGATAATGGGTACAGCTGGAGCAACAATCGTAGTATCCACCGAGGCTAAAAAATTGGGCAATATTAATCCAGCGACCATTTTCCATCGATATTTCCTACGCCGGGATGTCTCCGCCTTTATTCTCTCTGCCTCTTCCGCGTCAACCACAGGAGCTTTGCTGTTGGTGCTGTCTTCTCCATGAGTCCGATTTTGGTTAATGAGTGCTTGGGGTTTCTCTGGGTTGGTCTTATTGTCGCCTGGAAGATCGGGCACAGAGTGCTCAGGTTCAGTGGGAGCGGTGGCCCTGTTGGCCCTTTTATTCTTGATGTGCTTGTAAAGAAGATAGGCCATGATGGTGTAGAAAATTATTTGCCAACCGACCGTTGCTTAAAAGAAGGAAAGATGTATTGGCGCAGGCCATCCTTATCAGATGCTCGACTTTCTTTGTTGTGGCAGTGCTGAGTGCTGAGCGCAGAAGTTCAAAGTAGTGAAATTGACGATCCGGGTTGGATATAGCCGTCCAGCCTTAGGCGTTTTGTCGCTGTTACGCACGTAGGAGGACACGTGCCTTTCTTTGCTGGAGAAATAAATACGAGGTCTAACGTATTAGCCAATCCGATGCTCGCTTGCATGACCCTGGTCTCGCAATTTTACCTTTCGTCACAGTCGCTTGCAAAATTGGCTTCACTCTCGAGCACACTGTTGGAGATTAGAGCCCTTTTCGCCCGGCAGTCAAGCCTCGGTAGTGGCGCCAAGGACTCCCTTGCTCGCAATACACAAAACTTTTTTGTGTAAAATACATTATTACGACGCAGTAATAGATTTCTGGTTGTGTAATATGTGCGTCCGGGCCTGTGGCCGCGGTAGAAGGGAAGACTTGAAAGAACTCATAATCTATGTGTGAAATTCCGCTTGGCGGGTTCTTCCCGCTTGTACAGCAGATGCATAGACACGATGTCAATTTTGTTAGCTATGGCTTCTATTCCGGGTTGTTACTGCTGCCTTCGTTGAAGTTAAAGTTAACCGTACCGCCAGTAGTGTAAGCCCCAGGTATCACAAAGCGACCGGATATGGGTGCATTAAAGACAGGTCCGCCATACGAGGTTGCACCTCCTTGACTATCGTCCTTTGTCCCATCGCTTTTTGGTGTTGTGTTGGTTGTGCTGGAAGGAGGAGAACGACATTCATAATTATTAATCCATCTGTTCAGTACACCGCGAACCTGACCATAGCCCGCGTCCGTCCTACCAGTGAACTTTGTCATGTTTCGATGATCTGCGTTTACGCTGCAGTTGTCGTATGCAGCCAACTTTGCAGACTCACTTTCCACAATCTTGCCAATCGTGTCATTCATCTTGAGAGCTTCGTAGAAACAATAGACTTTCAGGTTGATGTCATAGCGTCGTAACATGTGCTGGAAATCCTCTTCAACCCGTTGCAAGTCTGAGGAGCCAGGCTGAAGGTTTTGCAATATCTCCCGATTTGTACCGCGGAAGATGTTCACATATTTTGCCACAGTGGCCCCCCAGCCCGCCAAATACGATCCACCGTGAGGAGTACCTATGAATATAATCCCCAAAGTGTTCGTCAGAATGCTTCGCAAATCTTGTCTCTTATCGCTAAGGACCAGAGCTTCTTCGCAGACGAGACCTCCAAGGCTATGAGCAATGAATATGATCGGTCGCGGGCCGAGTTGTACGCGCTGGTCTAAGACAGCGTACGCCAAAGACTTGCCGTGGTCGTCCAACCGGTTTGAGCTCGCTATCGTCCAGAACCGGACAACGTCGGCATCGTATCCAAATGTCATGATCCGAGCGCGAGGGAAGTCTTCTGGGAGGAGAGCTCTAGGCCAGAAAGTCCCATTGCGATGAGTCCATGTCTTTTCGCGATTTCCCGTAAGCCCGTGTACAAATACGATACTAAAGTCGGATATAAGCGCAAGTATACAAGCGTGCTATAATATCCTTACTCGACAATTGCATCTGAAGGGTCAGCTACAACTTTTATCCCAGTGGGCCCTTCGGTCGAATATCTTTGCCATAATCAGCATGGTAGAGAGAAATAAAGTTCGAGGACGTCCCACAGCTCATCCTCAGGGCCAGAACTATCAAGCCCAGAACTAACTTTCGTTTCGGGCGCCGGGCGATGTGTGAACTTCCTGAGTGCGGACATTGCAGGCGCGATAATGTTGGAGCTTCAATATCAAGCGCATGTAGACAGCGGCGAAGTTCTAGCTCGGGGCTGAACTCGACGGCTGACGCCGCTTCGGCACGCTCCTTAACGTCGTTATTCATGCTTTTTACACGCAGGGCTGCTGATTAGATGGCTTGGAGCCCTGGATCAGGCCTTGCCGTGGGGTTGGCGCTGAGGCGCGCTGCATAGCTAAGCGAGGCGCCGTATTGGAACGCTTCAACCTGACATGCGCAGCAGAACAACATCAGCAAGTTTTCCTACAAGTCTTCCCTTCTATTATCTAAATGAGCGAGAGAAACATCTATCTGTCGGCTGATATCTGAAAGCAAGGATGGCCAGTCCGATGCATCCAACAACCGAGTTCCACGCACCTATCGATGGCCGTATCGTCATCCCCGCCCCGCACTGTGGGCCTGGGGGGTCAATGAACTTCTATTTTGGAGGTTACGACGCGGCGAATGGTACTGTAAAAGGCAATCTTAAATTTTAAGCGTTTCCACGCAGCTAACATCGCTCTATTACATAGAGATAACAAGGCGAAAGCGCGAGCCATTCTCGACCGTGCCATTCAGCCGAGACCCTGACTTCGTGGACCGCCCCGATATCCTAGCGTGGATCCACGAGAAGTGCGCTAGACCAGCCGCCCGCGCGGCTCTTGTTGGCCTAGGGGGTGTAGGGTACATCAAACGATTGCCCTTCTTTTGCGCCTCAGTCCTAACGATATATAAGGAAGTCCCAGCTTGCCATCCAATACTCCTACCAAGTCCGGGAGACGTCGCCGCAAACTTGGGCGTTCTGGGTGCATGGAAGCACCAAGGCCCGGTTCGAGGAAGCGTACAGAGGTATTGCAGACAGGCTCGAGCTTCCCGGACGAAATGACCCAAAGGTCAGCGTTCTTCAGCTGGTCAGTAATTGGCTGTGCGACGAAACCAATGGCAGGTGGACTATGGTCCTAGACAACGTCGACAACGTCGAAGTGTTCTATCCCAAGCAAAGCCGTGGCCAAGACTCAAAGTCTGAGCATTCCTCCAGTATATCATCGCCGCTGGCGGCTTATCTGCCTTAGAGCCACAATGGATCAATTCTTATCACATCACGAAGTAAAGATGTTGCTGCCAAACTGACGGGAAGTTACAGGAATGTTAAAGAAGTTTAGGTAATGGATAAAGGCCAAGCTCTACAGCTTCTCTGAAATAAGCTCGAGGAAGCCTCAAATGAAGACGGCGCAGCAGACTTGCTTTATGCTCTTAATTACATACCTCTTGCAATAACACAAGCAGCTGCATATATTAACCGGCGTGCGCCTCGCATAACAATATCCGGCTATCTTAACGAGTTTCGCAGGAATGACAGGAAGAAAGAAAATCTCCTCAATAGGGACGCTGGTGATCTTCGTCGGGATGGAAGCGCGTCAAATTCGGTTATAACTACGTGGCAGATCTCATTCGAGCACATCCGCGAAGAGAGGCATTCTGCTACCGATCTGTTATCGCTGATGAGTTTCTTTAACCCGCAAGGAATTCCCGAGTCGGTGCTTCGTAGCCATGCTAGGAATGCGGTGGAAGTGGGCGATGTAGAGGACGCTGATAGCGAGTTCGATGACGACCTAGACACGCTACGGGCCTACTCACTGGTGACAGCGACTGCGGAGAGTGATATGTGCGAGATGCATTAGCTAGTGCAGTTTTGCACGAGAGTCTGGCTTTCATCATTCAGTAACGTGGAGAAATGGAGACGAGAGTTTCTTATGTTGATGTCGAGAGAATTCCCCGTGGGAAGGTTTGAAAACTGGCCGAAGTGCCAGAAGCTGCTTCCGCATATTGAATCCATATTTAGCTACAAGCCGGCTGATGAGGGATCGCTGAAGGAGTGGGCTCGAGTGCTTACTAATATTGCATGGTATATGTGGATGAAAGGAAGCTATAAAGCGGCAAAAGATACGATAGTAAAAGCAATAAGCATAAGGGAAAGGATATTAGGGCGAGAGGACCCTAATACGCTAACAAGCGTAAGAACCTTAGCGTTGGTGCTACAATACCGGGGGAAGTATAAGGAGGCAGAGCAGATGAACCGACGAGCGCTAAAAGGCCACGAGAAGGCGCTAGGGAAAGAGCACCCTTCCACGCTAACGAGCGTCAACGGCCTAGCATCGGTGCTGCAATACTAAGGGAAGTACGAGCAGGCAGAGCAGATAATCCGACGAGCGCTAGAAGGCAGGGAGAAGGCGCTAGGGAAGGAGCACCCAGATACGCTAACGAGCGTCAACAACCTAGCATTAGTGCTGTAATACCAGGGGAAGTACGAAGAGGCAGAGCGGATAAACCGACGAGCACTAGAAGGTTACGAGAAGGCGCTAGGAAAAGAGAACCCTTCCACGCTAACGAGCGTCGATAACCTAGCATCGGTGTTGCGATACCAAGGGAAGTACAAGGAGGCAGAGCAGATAAACCAACGAGTGCTAGAAGGCTGCGAGAGGGCGCTAAGGAAAGAGCACCCTAACACGCTAGCGAGTATTAATAACCTAGCATTTATGCTGCAAGACTAGGGGAGGTACGAGGAGGCAGAGCGGATAAACTAACGAGCGCTAGAAGGCCACGAGAAGGCGCTAGGGAAAGAGCACCCTAACACGCTAACGAGCGTTAATAACCTAGCATTTGTGCTGCAAGACTAAGGGAAGTACGAGGAGGCAGAGCAGATGAACCGACGAGCGCTAGAAGGCCACGAGAAGGCGCTAGGGAAGGAGCACCCTTCTACGCTAATAAGCGTCGATAACCTAGCATTAGTACTGCAATACCAAAGGAAGTACGAGGAGGCAGAGCAGATAAACCGACGAGCGCTAAAAGGCTACGAGAAGGTGCTGGGGAAAGAACACCCGGATACGCTAGTAAGCGTTAACAACCTAGCATCAGTGCTGCAATACCAGGGGAACTACGAGGAGGCAGAGCAGATGAATCGACGAGCGCTAGAAGGCAAGGAGAAGGCGTTAGGGAAAGAGCACCCTTCTACGCTAACGAGCGTTAACAACCTAGCGTTAGTGCTGCAATGCTAGGGGAGGTACAATGAGGCAGAGCAGATGAACCGACGAGCGCTAGAAGGCAGGGAGAAGGCGCTAAGGAAAGAGCACCCTTCCACGCTAACGAGCGTCAACAACCTAGCATTTGTGCTGCAAGGCCAGGGGAAGTACGAGGAGGCAGAGTAGATGAACCGACGGGCGCTAGAAGGCAGGGAGAAGGTGCTAGGGAAAGAGCATCCAGACACGCTAACGAGCGTTAATAACCTAGCATTTGTGCTGCAAGACCAGGGGAAGTACGAGGAGGCAGAGCAGATGAACTGATGGGCGCTAGAAGGCAGGGAGAAGGCGCTAGGGAAAGAGCATCTAGACACGTTATCGAGCGTTAGCAGCCTAGCATTTATGCTGCAATATCAGGGGAAGTATGAGGAGGCAGAGCAGATAAATCGACGAGCGCTAGAAGGCTACGAGAAGGCGCTGGGGAAAGAGCACCCTAACACGCTAACGAGCGTTAATAACCTAGCATTTGTGCTTATAATACCAGGGGAAGTACGAGGAGGCAGAGCAGATGAACCAACGAGTGCTAGAAGGTAGGGAGAAGGCGCTGGGGAAAGAGCACCTGGATACGCTAACGAGCGTCAATAATCTAGCATCGGTGCTGCGATGCCAGGGGAAGTATGAGGAGGCAGAGCAGATGAACCGATGAGCACTAGAAGGGAGAGAGAAGGCGCTGGGGAAAGAGCATCCAGACACGCTAACGAGCGTCAGCAACCTGTTATATCCCTTCTGGTTAAAATCAATGCTCTTTGCGGCCCTCCCGATATCTTCCCAGTCATTCAGGCTTTCTGAATAAGACATGGAGACGCCAAAGGAGCGGAGGAGCGAGATTGGCGCTCAATCCAAGTAATGATTTTGGTGAAACCCCGCCGCCATTAAGTGCGTAAGCCTAATATAATGACAAGGAAATCATGAAGACCTCGCCAGATCCAAGCGTGTAGTAAATGGATTGGCGACTTTCAATTCTGCGACGAGTGTTTGGAATAGCGAGGGCAAGTGGCGTAGTGAGGGCATATACGAAGCACCAAATTGCTGGGTGAGGGCGACAGAGGTTGGCGTAATGTCTGAAGGCTTCGTCACCATGAGGTTAAGGAAGTTTTCCGGAAAGACAACCATCTAAGTTGCACCGAGAACGTTGGACACTGCTTCGATAGCTAAAGCATACCGAACCGGGGTACCTTTGGCAGCAGGATCGTTCTCAACCGGAACGGAGGCAAGCCTTGGCTGAACGTATTCTTCGGAGTGGCTGGAGACTTTCTTCGGCATGATTATAATGAGGCTGTTTTGCTAGACAGAGTTTAATCGAAGTTGTTAAGAGGCCTGAAGAAATTGTGAGCGGAACGGGTGGATTTTGATTTTGATAATGGTCGTATCCGCACTCCAGTCTAAGCTGTTCATAGAACTAATAAGAACTTCACCGGGGAACATGGTTAACTTACCTCCGGACTTTGCAGGGATCCTAATGCTGCCTGGATCCGACTAGCCAGTAAGCTGATAATGTATGGATCGAACAGTGGGCAAGCGTTGGCCTGTTTTGGGAAAACGTAAGGATAGGTGGAATGGCAGGACGGGCTTGGCCTGTAGCCTGGCGTTCGGTGTTCACATGTTTTGGCGTTTGGCGATTGGCGACGTCAGATGCTAACTATTTCCCAAACCATCAGGAACACCTTGCACCAACGTAGCCCTCCTCTAGATCTTCATTTTCTACATTCGCTCTTGATGGTCTGCCACCTTAGATATATGATGGACGCTGTACTTACCCTTTCTGAACCCTGAACCAGCTTGCGTATGGACTGACCTTGTGGCCTAGGCACCATGATGGCCAGCGATCACCCCAATCAACTATCGAGGGCATCGATGTCCGGGCATGCCAATGGGTATATTCGTGAAGTCCTCCATGCGCCAGAAGCACCACCGTCAGTGCCTGTACGATACTTCTATACATCTCCGCTAGCTATTGATGATCCACTGTCTGCTCTACCTCCACCGTTGACGGCATCCTCAGTCTCCCGCAAGCACCCACCGCAACCGTTTTCTATCTACGATAATGACGCACTTAATAGTACATGGCTAGATTTACGAAGGAAAATACTGAAATACAATGAAGAAGGTGGCGAAAAGCGGAGGTCAGTGGATGTTGGAGGCCGGTCCAAGAATCCAGCACTTGTTAGGCTAAGAAAAAGTCGCGATGGGTCACCCTCCAGCGAGCGCAGCGCGGGATCTTCAGCAAAGGGGATGGACATTCCATCAAGTAAATTTGTATCAAGAGTAGCAAAGTCAGAATCAGTGGAGAGGCAGACTGATGACAAAACTCTGGGCGCTGGCATGGCTAGTCTCTCAACATCTTTGAGAGCACTAGAGCCAACAGATATTTCTACTAGTGCAGATGCTACAAATACTACTGGAAACCCGTTCATCAGAGCGCCTTCGCGAACGAATATAAATACAGCGGGCAGACAAAGACTTCCCGAAGGAAGACAACGTCCAGGACCCCATGAGTTAGACAGCTATAAGTGGGACGACGATATGGAGCCAGATGTGCAATCAAACAAAGACAAGGGCCCTACACGGCGGACTTCTAAGACAGAGCCGTCTGGTCCTTCGGCCAAAGTTCCCGTGGGAGTCTCCCGTTTACACAACGTAGTGATGAGTGAAGAACCTATACGAATGGAGCCGATCTATTGGTCACCAGTCAATGATATTGCTGATGTAATTCGAGGTACTTGGTTCTACAAGGATACCATGCTGCCTGTTGAGGTTGAGGTAGCAAACATGCTCGAAGCTGGCTATATTGAATTGCAACCCTGGACACAGACCTGGAATGATGAGCTTAACAGTGCTGTCGAGGTCGGGGCCCTTGGAGAGATGAAAATACTGCACAAACTGTGGCCTGAGAAGCCGCTGAAAGTGGAAAGTCGCCCTACTACGTCAAGAGACATGAATTCAGGGCTAGTTCAAAAGTAAGTATATTTCTTATATATTACTCTAGATACATCCTTTCCAGTCATGCAACTGTAATTACTGGCTTGATTGTCAGTTTCGGACAGCTCAGTTCGTTTTACAGCGGCAAGATAGCATCCTAATTCTATCACGATTTTCAATTATGATCGCAACAGACTTAACCTTTATAACAGTAATCTGGACGCTCTTCCTCATACACCGGAAAAGGAGCGAGAAGAGACCATCGAAAGCGCATGCGATCTGATAGATATTTCAACAGGGCCGGATGGCCCTGATAACAAGGCAGCTGGTGACGCCCAATACGGTAACGATGGCCGAAAACGCCTCTACCTGAAGGCTGGCGTGATATATGCCAATGAAACGGAAGCATACATGCTAAAGCCTAATCTTCATCCATCAGCATATTACGGAAGGAGACCGCTTGCCAATTACATCCGCAAAGGCAGATCGATTGGAATTTGCGTGTGCCGGGGGTTCAACCAAGACATATGGGACCGCTTACACCCTTCAAAAACGACCCCAGCAGCAATAAAAGCTAGAGAGGGCGTGTCAACATCCCAAGCTGGCGTCTCTCCTAGAAGACGACAGCAGTCAGATCCTACACTTGCACAATCCGAAAGACCTCAGGTTACGGATCTCGTTCTTGTTATCCATGGTATTGGTCAAAAGCTCTCAGAACGTATTGAGACTTATCATTTCACGCACGCCATCAATGCGTTTAGACGGGAAGTCAATGTAGAACTAGGCACCGACAGTGTCAAAAGTCATCTTCGTAAAGATATGGGAGGTATAATGGTTCTACCAGTATGTCACACATGTCTCTTCAATTCTCTCTACTATCTATCTCAATACGAAGAAACTTTCATAAGTACTGCGATCAAGATTGCCAAACTTATGTCATCCAGGGCTGACGTGGATTAGGTCAACTGGCGATTGCGAATTTCCATGGAAGAAGAAGCAGATGGCTACACTGACGAGCCTGAAGATCCAGCCACGAATCAATATACTCTCAAAGACATTACTCCAGAAACGCTGCCATCTGTACGCGGTATCATCAGTGATGTGATGCTGGATATCCCATATTACCTGTCTCGGGAACATAACCCCAAGATGACAGCAGCATGTATACAAGAAGCTAACCGTATATACCGGCTCTGGTGCGCTAACAACCCGGGATTCTCGGAGTGGGGTCGAGTTCATCTCATTGCACACTCCCTAGGAAGTGTTATGGCGATAGATATTCTAAGCAAACAGCCCAGTCAGCTTCCCCCCCGCCTCGGGGATCCATCGACTCCCGAAGAAAATCTACCCCAATCTCACTTCATCTTCGACACAAAATCGCTCTTTGTGTGTGGCAGCCCTGTCGGGTTCTTCCTCTTACTTAAGAAGGCCGCTCTGCTGCCTCGACGCGACAGAAGCAAGCCCGGCGCTGACGACTACAACTACAGCACCCCAGGCGTAGCGGGCGACCAAGACACATACGGCTGCATCGCCGTCGACAACATCTACAACATCGTGAACCCATATGACCCGGTAGCATACCGCCTTAATGCCGCCGCCGACGCCGCCTACGCCGCGATGCTCAAGCCCGCCACTGTACCGAGTGCAAGCTCGTCGTGGTTCAGCATCTCCAACCCGTTCAAGAACCCGCTCTCCTCCGCCGAAGCCGCCGTCGGCATCAAGCCCCACGTCCCGCGCCTCTCCTCCAACGTCGAGCTGGAGACGCATAACTTTACGCGTGAGGAGATTGCGGAGAAGCGCGCCTTCCTCCTCAACGATAACGGCCAGATCGACTACTTTCTGAAGTACGGCGGCGGGCCCCTCGAGATCCAGTACCTCACCATGCTGGGCGCGCACAGCAGTTACTGGATCTCGAAGGATTTTGTGAGGTTGATTGTGGTGGAGGTTGGGAGGCCGTTTGGGAGGGATGGCACAGTATCGAGCATGAGGGCTGTGAAGAGGAAGACACGGATTTGATGATAGGAATATTGCATTTGGAAAACAGCGACGGGGGGCCGGAATGATTGTTTCTCAAGCTCCAGGCTATGAAATTGTACGTATTGGCATTGCTATCGGCGCCTTCTGGTGGGTTCGCATTTCCGATAGATACCTTAGAAGATTGGCACGCATCGTAATCAAAAACTTTCAACGGTAGTCCGTTTTCAATCTACATCTCCAATCCTCTTTCAACTCCGCTGTTTCACTCGTTCCTGCTTGTCGTGTTTTCGCTCCCCGAGTACATAGCCCCACCAGACTTCGCGGCCCTTATCAGCCTTACCCTACCAAACAACGAACCCGGAGTACGAAGGAAGCGATGCGATGCGATGCGAGCCATCGGACCCCACGGACTCCCAGCGTTTCAGACATGAACGCAGCCTAGCCCAGCCCAGCCACTAAATGCCTTTCGGACCGCGAAAGCGAAGGAGGAAAAAGAAAAGGAAGCATTCCGATACTAATGGCTTTTTCACGCATCGCTGGCACCAACACCAGCCCGCCAGCGACCTCGCATTCGGACTCGAGGGCCAAGACGTCACCATGACGCGGGCGCACATACACACCAGCGCCCTTTCGGCAGCGAGATTCCGCAGGACGCGCAGATCGATCAGCCAGCTAGCGCCCATATTTGGAATTATGTTTACGAAAAGTCAAAAAAAAAAAAAAATTTTAAATTTGGAAGTCGCTTAAATTTGGAAGTCGCTAAACCGGACAAGGTAAACAATTCGCAGAGCGCCCTTTTCTCGCGCGGACGATGTCAAAAAAGCGGGGACGGCAGCTCGAGACGGGCGGGATTGCGGGATTGGCAAAAAGAGGCGGTCCCAGACCAACCCGCCCTCGGTCTGCGGTCCGAGACGGCGGTTTGGAGGGAAAAAAAAAAAAGGGCGCTACGGACAATGTTTTGGCGACTCGCGGCTTGCTGCCATGTGTGAGCCACGCACACGCAACCAATTTAGAAAGGCCGTGCTTCTTGCCTGTTGTAGAAGACACGAAAGGAACCTGGGAAATGCACGGTGGGTTTTTTGCCACTTCAACGATAGTTTGGCACAGACGCGTTTATTTTTGCAGGAATGTACGGTAATGGAAACCTTGGAAAGGCTCTCTAATGAATCCTGCATCATGGTCTTTGCAACGATGCGTTGAATGCCAGACGCAGGATTGTGGCCAACACTGTTGCTTGCCCTTCGCGACGTGCTGGATTGTGCGTTTCTGAAGTCGGTTGGGTCTGCTGCCCGTTGCGCTACTTGAGTCGCGTGTATTTTCATTCGTCTTGTTTGACTCCGCCTCGAACGCGCGGTCGTGCAGATGATGGATTCAGTACACTGCAAAGACTCTTGAGCCAAGAGTGGCCGGTTATAGTGGTTAAGGATAGGAAGCTTGAAGCAGGGGAGTCGAATATGTGCTGGACATGCATGATGTCTTGCAGTTTGTGCTGGTTTAGAACAAGAATCTGCGACGCTAGCTTTGGTTTTAGCACGGTGTTGAGTATATGCACAAAGGATAGAAGAAAAATAAGGAGAAGCGGAAGTGGTGCTTTAAGGTTTGCGGGATAGTAAGAGTATGGCAGGTAAGACATGCAAGGAGATGCAGGGACAGCTATTGGAGTATGTTATCTCGAAGATGGGACGGTTTAAAAGTTGACAGATAGTGTGGAGAGAGTTTTCAGAAGAAAGCTTTTGCAGTTCATGCTTGCCATGTTAGGCCTTCCTGCTCCCATGAGATAATTCTTCGGAACAAGATGTGTTCTCGAGCCTTGCGATATTTTTCAACCTCGCGCACGCTGTTGCCACGAAGTCATAGCATTTTCTACCGGGTCGATGCCGTGCAATCAGGGTGGAATGGTCACGGCATCATCCTTGTAGAGTGAATTCGGGAGCCGTATAAACATCTGGAGAAGCATGAAGCTTGAAATTCCGTATATCGTAGTGAGAAGGTTTAGGCACTCGACGCTTGTTAGGTTTTCAGATGCCGGTTCTGAATAAAAGGGCTGGTAGAAGCTGACCATAAGGCCAAAGCTACCTTGGTGATCAACGCCGAGCGACCATGGTGTTCTCTTCGAACGGCTGAGTGCTGGAAATATTACTGTTATTGCCGGAGCTAGTATGCATAGGATGCGGGAACTATTGCTTTGGTTGAGCAGGTTAGTGAAGTTAGCTTACGTGAATCGCCTAATATGCTCGTGGTAGGCAATAGATAATCTCCCAGTATTATGAGTTCAAGGTCTAGATACCGCTGCCGGCCGCTGCTGGCACTAACTTGCCTCCAAGGTATCTTGAATCGCAGTGGGTGGCTTTATCCTAACGGTGAAGCCGAACTGCTCATCCATGAGTAAACAGGGCATAACTGTTGACCGTTACATCGGCAAAGAGTTTGAGGCTGGAGAAGCGAGATGAAATCGTCGATGGCAAGCCATCTTGGCCTCCGAACAGGAAACAGGAGGCATACCAAGGCAATAGTAATTAATCATCACACACCTACCTAGGTATGTATATCCTCCATTCACGATTGGATCTTGCGCAGATAAACATTTCGGTGTGGCCTCCGTTCCGTCGCTATTCGTCCGTGACTTCTGAGGCTGACGAACCCTATGAAGCCAGGCTGCTTAACCTCATGTGGCTACAAAACCCCAATCTTGGGGAAGTTCAGTGAGATGCCGCTTGCGGAAGCAAGCATCTGACCTCAGAAGCTAAAATCTGCAGGTGATGGAGGGTTCGTCTACTCCCGAGCCTTGCCGTCCCTCGCATACGCTCAGAAAGAGGCCCTAATCATAGGGCGCGCTGCTGAAAGCGGGAATCAGATGGATGCTGTGCAACGGTCGGCTGTGTTTGTCAGAGTTGGTCAGCGACTGCTTCCAGAAAGTGGGGCAATCGCGCCCGGAAATCCACAGACGACCATGATTGATCGCGACTCAGAGAGAGTTGGTGTCGTGATTCCTTCAAGGCGGCAGGATCCGCCCTCGCCAAATCAGCCTGGCGATGCACGATGACGGGTGCGGTCGCGCTGTGAACGCTTCTTACGCGTCCTCCCCTCGCTGGTTTCAAATCGTCTGGGCCTCGAGCAGCCTATAGGGCTAGCCTTGGGGTACCTCTCCTCGCGATCCGCTGCTGGAACTCCAAGAGGAAGCATCGGATAGACACTTCCGCGATCACTACGAGCAGGGCTATTATTGCGGCTTTTTTACACCTGCTCCACCTTCTGCGCTGTCTGCATTAAGGAGTTCTCCGTTTTTTAGAGAATGGTGACCTTGAAACTTTTCTTTGAAACGGTTGGAGCTTGAGGGAGCTCTGCGCTGGGGGGAGCTCATTTGGGTCACCCCTCTTTCAGACCCTAGTAATTGGGTCATCACCATTGGGGGTTCTCATCCCTACTGATATGCGGCACATGCTACATCAATCAAAATAACTGGACGTACGGACAGACTCCATCTCTGCACGTTGAGGAGGGTTACTGAGACGAGGATCTGCTCCTTCGGTGCTTCCATGCTGGTTGTTTCTACAACCGTTTGCAACGCATTGGACGGTTGCAGCCATCTTGTGTTCGGCGCGGGACTCGCTCAGGGCCCATGGTGCCAAGTGCGCAAGGCTAGGAGATAGGGCTGGAGAGGGGCCGGCGTCCTTGGTCTGTAATTGGCGTGGTCGCTAGTTACTGTGAAACGAAAGCTATTCTTAGGACATGAGAAAGGCCTGTTCTGTGATTCCAAAATCACAATGATGAACAATGAGCAATGACCTCCGTTCGCATTGGCTTTGTAGAGACGTAGCGGAATAAAGAATGTTTCGAATTTAGAAGGCTATGATATTTCTAGTACCTCCATTATGCAGAGCCTCTGGTCTCAGGTGCTTCTGCAAGGTGATTTGGTCGCTATTCTTAGGCTATCCTTAGGCAATCATTAACCCTCCCATCTCCATAATTGTAAACTTCTATTTCCAAATTTGAAGTCATCATCACCTCGATTCTCCAGCGGGCTTTTCCGTTGCTCAATTATGTCCATGGTCTGCTAACGTTGCACTAAATTGAGTGCATGCTTCGAGTCGGTGAGGCTGGCCCGGCATGGCCGAGATGTGCGCTCTACGACTTGCAGGTGACAGGGCTGGTCTACCAAGAAACCAAGAACACAACACCCAAGGCCACTCAAGCTGAACTTGTTTCAATCGCTCTGTCTTAGGACTTGGCCTTTGGGTAGCATCATGTGGAAATCGCCTGAGGTTTTGATTGACCGTCTCGCTTTCAGCTTGCAAGGTCACCCAGCTACGAGCGCATAAGGTATGCTCCACTCTTCACGCCAAGAAGCAACAACACTTGGGTAAACTGTATTCATTGGCCTAATTTTTGACCCTGCCAGCTTAGTTTTGAGATGTCTAAGCGGCTGGCTGGATTGTGTGAGGAAAACAAATGGAACGGAGTCTAGGTTACAGCCAGCGGGGTTCACCAAAGGCCTCAGGCAGCCAAGCCCAGCCACAGCGTGAATACACTTTGCCTTGAATGCCGCATGCTGCACACTTGATGCCTAACTGGCTCTCTCGTCCTGATCCATGCTCCAATTAATCCATGTGGCTTCCAGCAGTGGAGTGCTACCTTGTTGCCAATACACCCTAAAGCCTCTAATATCTGGCTTTCAGAGTATGTAACTTTAGGACGGTTCTGAAAATTTCCTTCACGTTCCTGTGTAGCACAGCTGGGCTTTATATTGTGTATTCCGTCGTGACATGAAGCCTATCGCGTGTTGAGGTTTGGTTTTATGCTTGATAAGTACTATAGACTGCGTGCTTCCAGGCTAGTTTGATTATAGGCCATCCGACATTTCTACTGGGAGAGGAGAGATACAGGGCAGCTGCTTTCAGTCAGAACTCTAGTGGCTCGAAAGTCTCAGCTGAAAGTGTGATGGGAGCAAAACTTTACTAGTAGTGTAAGACTCAGTAAGCTTGCCTTTGGCAGTCTTCTCGGACGGTTATAGCGGATTTTAGACGTCAAACGAACGTTGAAAAGCAGAGAACGATGGAAAGGAATGTGAACATCGTTTCATAGTTGATAACTAAAATGTCAGAAATACATGGAGTTAGTTGCATATGGTTTGGAAGGAATGCTCCAAGTGGAGCCAAAAGGGGTAACGAACTCCCGGTTGTCGCCCACAGGAGCCAGTCCCTTACTAGCAAACTGTTGAATTCATCGCTTTCATAGGGACTCAAGGTTTAAAATGGATAAATTTATTCAATTAACTTAATGGGCTCGAGGAATACCGTGAAGAGATTGAAAGAAATTTCGCCTCCTGACGGTCTGTCGTCTAGATTTGATCGTTTATCACGTAAGCTCTGTTTAAGTCATCCTTAGTTCTATGCAACACGCAAAATCTCGTGGCGCGGGTTCTTGCAAGGCTTAGCCCACCCGTTGCTCAGTCTGTAGGCTAGTTTATTTGAACCCTTCTTCCCATATCTCCAAAATAGTTTCAGATACCCACCATAGTCGTATGAATGGCCATGATTGATCGTTGGGGCCAACACAGCTTGTGGCAGCACACAACTTCTGTCGCCAGAGAATACTAGCAGGGGGTAGCGATTCAAAGGATGGTCAAACCTTATAAAAAGCCTCTTGGGGCTTCGTCAGTCCTAAATTTGTTGATTTTGTAGTTAGGAATCATAAGTCTGCTTTTGAGATAGCGCTTACCCTAAAACGGCGATAATTAGGCCGGCTCATTGCTAATTGATGGGCGGTTGTTTCGTAGAGGTTGGGAGTTGTGCAAATTCTCCAATAGGCTTGCATCACTGTTTCAAAGGATGCAGGTGAATTTTTGTACAACTATGTTTCGACAGAAATACCCCGCTCAAAAGGCTTACGAATAGATTTTCTCATCCTTCGAGATGTCAAGGACTGATTTGATGCCCAGCCTTTTCTAAGGAGGATGTCCAAGCTCTTAAGGGGTTGGACTCCGACCCAATACACCCCGCGATAACAACCGTGGCTTAATTTCATGGTGCCCCTTTGTTTCATCGGAACCACATTCGAGGAATAGCACCCGCAGGACGAATATGACCCGACGGGCCATTTTGAGATGGGGGAACTAAACCTTCCCGCCGTCCTGGGGGAAATAAGTTGTGACAGGGACTAAGGAGCTGCAAGTGAACAAGCTGGCGGCCCAGTGTCGTGACAAGCGGGTGCCGCGTTGAAATCCTGAGTGCCATTGGAGGAGAGGCCATGAGCTGGAATGAGGCCCCCACAGGACCAAGATGGGTTGCTAAGGCCCAGACGGATTGCCATGTCAATGCGCACGATTGACAGACTGGATCGACGGGACCACAAGCACTAGGGAGGTTTCCCTTGCATATGTATCTATATACATGCAATCAGACTGTTGCCGAGAATATGCTGAAAATTTCCGATAAATTTACGGTAATATTGAACATTGAGTAGTCTAGCAATGAGTACGTGCGTCATCTCGATGGGGTGCTCAAGGCACGAAGATAGTGAGTTGATATTAGTTAGTTGCACTTAGGATTAGGTTGTTATATGATTGGCGGCGTATGGTGGTGAGGCCTCGCGCTTTGCAACCGCAAGAAGAAACTCAAATCCATTTTAGCAATCCTAATTGTGGAATTATTTTGCTGTTGCTGCAATGACATTGATATGTAATCCTTCTCAGTTAGGTGGCGAGACATCAGGCTTCCTATATGCATTCTATCCGTGGCTGAGCCGACAAAGCGGGCGCAGGCCAACACTCAGCCGGCCGACCGTGGACCACTAGATAGCGGTGGGCGTAGGTGCAGTGTAGGAGCGCAACTATGAGCCTCCGCTTGGTCCACGAGGCTGCGTCTGCGCCTGGCAGATCATCGCGGGGGCATTGCGGGTGGCCGAGTTTTGGGCGCTTTGTCAGTGCAGTATCGATCGGCGGATACGATAGAAGACGGTGAACGACACGCGCACTGGGCCCAATATGGTGTAAGTTATGTTACAAAGACAAGCTTCCGACTGGCTGACGCTAACTTGTTCCAGAACAAAAACTACGATGGGAGGGATAGTGGGTGTACTGGGAGGGTGGAAGGTGTTTCTCACCGACAGACGGGCGAAGGTGCTGATGGGCCGGGAGGGCTAGTAGAAAGGCGTGGGTGCCGTGCATAGGGCTGGCGGGTCGTGGGTCAGCATCAGACGCTTGATTTCGTAGAACCCCTGGGGCTCGTGGTGGTGGCAGCGATGTCTTTTTGAAGATTCGTGTAAATTTAGAGATTCTTACCAAGCAGCGCTAAACAAAGCCGGTGCAGGGGTCCGATCGCACGCGCCCTATGTCGCTCCCAGCTGTACCTCTCCCCTCCACCCTCGTGTGCCCTTCGTTGCTCTTCGCTCTAACCACAAGCAGAAAATGCTGTCAACCCAAGCAGGCATTCCCAACTCGCTCCCAGCACCTCCCAGAACCCTGCCAGCTCCCTTCCAACACTCCTTGCCTCCCGAAGCAGCCTCCCAGCGAAGTGGCCGTCCCGGTGGCCACGCGCCTTGGCCAGGTGTCCACACATTTGGAATCTCCACATCTTTGAATGGCGGACAGCCCTAAGCGGTGTGCTGCACGTTCTCTGCATGGCTGCGCAGCAGCGGCGGACGCACATTATCTCCTGCACCCGCTATTTCGCGTCAGTCGGCCCAATCGCTGGCCTGCATGTATTTTTGTCCCCATTTGCAATGATGGAGCCATCGAGCCCTGTGCGATTATAGAGCAGTCGCAGCTATTCTCGGGCTGGCTGCCCAGTGCCCAGGAGAAGCGAGGTTGCGAAGATGCTCGATGCTCCAAGCACAAGCAGCAACCTATCTTGGTGCGTTTAATTAAAGTGCTGGGCGACAGCTGGCTGCCCATCCAGCCCCCATTTCCTCAGTGGAGGATTCTCTCCTTTGCCGGCATTGCGGAAGCTGCAAGGTGAACAGCGACGATGGGCCCAGCTGCGAGCGTATCGTCCGACTCGGACAGCTTTCCGCTCTCCGCAACGGCTGCTGGCGGGGGCCTCTCTCTCGAGGCCGGAGGTGTGACGTGCGAGCGGACGAAAGCCCAGGAGTGCAGCGTGGTTAGTAAACTCCGTCGACCGAATTCCGCGCGGCGTGCTTTTTCTTTACCGCCTTTGTGAGCATCATTAAGCTGGAATTGCACCAAGATTACGGGCACCGCCCCAGCCGTTGACCCGCAGCAGCGGCGCTGGTTGGAGGTGAAGATTGCCCGGGCTACGTACGAAGGGGTGTGCGAAGCAGCGCTGGCCTCCTGCAGCCTTGTAGCATGCGGTTAGTAAAGTGCCAAAATTACGGCCTCCTCGCTGCTCGGTCTGGCGGCGTTGCTAAGCGCTAATTTGTCGAAGCGGCAGGGTTGCATCGATGCCTCCAAGTTTGGCAATGCAGCCTGCACTCCAACGGCCAAGCCAAACTCCGTGCGGACATGGGGCTTCGCTGAGGCCCGTGGGTGCTGAAGGCCTTATGCGGAACGAGGGCTAGCAGGGGTCCAATGTGTGAAAGCCAGAGAGCTGATAAATACGGGAGCGCCTGCCCTGGGAGAATCATATATCCTCCTCCTCATCACGTAGTCAAAGTCTCTTATCCTCTCTCAGACCAGTCTCCCCTCTGTTTCTCTCCATCACCATTGAGTCTGCTCTACTCACTGGCCATATTCCTCGCTCTCCTTCACCATGCATCGACACGCAAGCTACTCATATACCCAGACCACCCCCACTACACATAGGTACTCAGGGACCAGCAGTGCCTTCAGTGCCAGTGCCAATCCCAATGAAGACTGGACAAAGATCTCGGATCTTGCGGAACGCAGAAGAATCCAGAATCGGATTGCTCAACGCAACTACCGTGAGTACCCACCCTCCCCCGAAACAGGCAAGGCAGGGATCCGTGAATACTGATTGTTATTCAGGCAAGAAGCTAAAGAAGCGTCTCGAAGACCTTGAGCGAAGGGCTGCTTCAAGTTCTGCATCGCCTGAACAGCGACCTGTCGAGCTAGATCGATCAAGCTCACAGCCTCGCGAGGAGTTTTCATCGTCGAGCTCCACAGAATCCGTAGACCATCAGGAATACGGTCGTCGTACGCCAGAAATCCAAAACCAGTATTTACCGCATCACGAGGAGCGTGGCATGTTCTCTCACCAATATACGCGGCAATTGTCAACCTCTCCGCCACCATTCTCGTATTCGACGTACCCAGCACCTGACGCGGCTGCATACGCCCCGTATGCACAGCATGCCGCATATCACACATTGCCCACAACGACAACTCCGGACATGCCGATGTATACACCATACCTCCCACCACTGTCATCAGCGTATCCGACGACATTGCCCAGCCTTGTGCACCCCATGAAGGGTGATTTTTATGCTGAAGACGAGATCAGCCCTTTTAGCATGAGCTACGCCACGATGGCAGGAATCGATATTCCCGCACCGCACTACCAGGATTCCGATGCTCAAGTAAAACTCCCCACCAAACACTACTATGCCCACTAGTTCCCTGCTTTTCGAAATCACTCAATATCACTTTTCAACTGTCTTTCGTCGCCTTGCACCAGAGCCGCCCGCTGACCGCAAGAGTGGCAGACTCCGCCTCTTTCGGAATCTTTCGAAGCTTCTATAGTAGGGTCGCCGCCTGACTCATCGACATACCCGACAACCCCAGCCTCGATGCCGGGGACGCCCCCTCTTCACCTTCTATGACCGTGTTCTCCCGAGGATTGCTTGCCAAATTTTGCAGCTTCGGGAAGAGCCTGGTCAATGTAAATTACTTCACAATTATTTTCTCAGTATTTTTATATTGCATAGCGAGCGTCACGGTCGTTTTAAGGTCGCTTTGGTTGGGCGGAGTACAGCCGTTCGTTAGGACTGAACAGCAGTCCATGTTGGAGGTGACTTTTGATAGGAGCCTGGAGTTTAGATGGCGTTACGGAAATGCCCTTTCGTTTTTTTTTTTTGTTATTTGGGAGGATAGACTGCGACCTACCTCTCTTGGAGAATAGGGTATATTATGCATTGGGAGCACCGGCGGTACCGATGAAATGTATGGGGTGCGGTTGGTGACATGAATACTGAAATGAACACGATCAAATTTTTTGATTACACTTTGAATGGAATGCTTGCGAGTGAAATAAATGAAGCATGAAAACGGTCTCAATGAATTTGACTTGTACGTGACGCAATTATGTGAACATTAAATTCTTCTTAGGACTCCTGAGAGAATCATATAGTGTAGACGACATAATACGACTCATGAAGTGACGTTCAATTAATTCTTAATAGCAATTTATATTGTGAAGTTGAAGTATGCTTTTAATCCACTGTTTGAGATTTCCGCGAAACAACGCGTTCGGCAAATGCCGAACACGTCCTTGACCGTCACCACCATCTCTCCAACAAACCACCCGACACTCCTGTTATGGCTCCCGCGCAGAAAAAATCGAATGTGGAAAAGGCTCGTCAGTATCTCTCTGGCGGTGCTGTCTTGCGCGAGGACTCCGACGATGAGCTAGGACTCGAGGATCATCCGTGGCAGTGGATATACGAAGATCAAGATGTCCAAAGCCGCAAGAACGACCGGTCTGTCACCCCGAGAAAGAGGAAAGCGTCATCGTCTGCGACGGAGGGCCGCATTGTTGGTGCGCGAATGGGAAGCTTCCAATGCAGGGTAGGAGACACGGTTCTACTGAAAGCAGAGGGAAATCAAGCATGGGTTGGCATCATCTGTGACCTTTTTGACAGTGACGAGGAGGAGGAAGGGGAGGAGAAGATGGCCAAGTTCATGTGGTTCTCCTCTGAGGGAGAAATCCGCAACAAGAGCAAGAAGAGGGATGATTGTTTAGAGGTAAATTTCATCAGAGTAGGTCTATCGCTTACATCTTTGCTGACGTCTGATAGAATGAACTCTATATCACAGCAGCCTTTGACAACAACCCTCTCACTACCATCAACGGCAAAGCGAATATTGTCTCACTCGAAACCTTCCGCTCTAAATACCCCACCGGGCAGGTCAAGAAGTCTTCGAAGGACTATGGCAAGATATTTGTTTGCAGGAGAGGTTGTAATACACGGACAGCAACATACACGGAAGAGTTTAAATGGGAGGGTGTTTACAATGGTGAAAAGGATATCCCATCCTTAACACAGCTCGTTGAAAGCCAAACGAAGGCTACTCGGAAACGACAACCCCGCTCAAAGAAGGATGATAAAGATTTGGATGACTTTGTCATAGCAGACGACGATGATGAAGGCATTCCCAAAACTCCCAGAAAGCGCCGAAAGCTTAACGACGCCACGACACCAATATCCAAAAGAAAAGATCTTACACCCCGGAAATTCCTCACGCCAACGCATAGAAGGATCATCATAAAGAAGCCGTTAGAGTTCACGCCCCTGGGTACCCGTATTCTCTCTCCCCGTGCTCTATCGTCACCTTTTCAGATTGCGCGTAACCAGCTTCATGTTTCGTCCGTCCCTGCCGCTCTCCCCTGCCGCGAGGAGGAATTCTCGACTGTCTATTCGCACCTCGAGGCTGCAATCACCGACGGCTCAGGTTCCTGCATCTATATTTCCGGGACGCCCGGAACGGGCAAAACTGCGACAGTACGCGAGGTTGTGGCGCAGCTGAACGCGTCAGTCATGGCAGAGGAACTAGATGATTTCATATTCGTGGAGATTAATGGCATGAAAGTCACGGATCCGCACCAATCCTATTCCCTATTATGGGAAGCATTGCGGGGCGACCGTGTTAGTCCTTCGCATGCGCTAGAGTTATTGGAACGCGAGTTCTCAACGCCGAGTCCCCGGAGAGTGCCTTGTGTCGTTCTAATGGACGAACTGGATCAGCTGGTCACTAAAAATCAAAGTGTTATGTATAACTTTTTTAACTGGCCAGGTTTACGACATAGTAGATTAATCGTGCTAGCTGTAGCGAACACCATGGATCTGCCGGAGCGAACGCTGAGCAACAAAATTAGTAGCCGCCTAGGTAAGCATGGATGCCGATCCTTTGTGCTTCAGCAATGCATAAATTCATATGTGCCAAACGAGAGAAAATAACCTGCAGCAAAATCCTATCGATTCTATTGTAGGGCTAATACGTACATACTTTCAGGCCTCACTCGCATCACATTCCCAGGCTATACGCATGATCAACTGATGCAAATTATCCAATCCCGGCTTGAGGGTGTGCCCGGCAATATTGTGCACCCCGATGCAGTGCAGTTTGCAGCTCGCAAGGTTGCGGCCGTAAGTGGGGACGCACGCCGTGCTCTCGATATCTGCAGACGCGCAGTAGAAATTGCTGAATCCGATGCCCTGGCCAGAGAATCCGACTCCACACCTACGACGCCAAGCAAAACAGGGCGAAACGCGAAGAACAAGGCTGTGTCGGACGATACGGCGAATGGTAGTGCGCTCCAGAAACGCACGGGGCTGGAGGCTCGTACCGGCATCGTGACGATTGCGACGATCAAACAAGCTATCAATGAAGCCACGAGTAGTCCCCTGCAGCAGTACTTGCGGGCGCTGCCGCTGGCGTCGAAAATGTTCCTTGCAGCATTGTTAGCGAGAATTCGCAGGACGGGCATCGGCGAGGCTATGCTAGGTGACGTGATTGAGGAAGCGAAGCGCCTGGGTCTCATGAGCCAGCTTGAGCCGGTGCATCAATACTTGCTTGCGGAGGATCGCGGGAGTGAAGGAGTGGGTGCGAAGGAAGGGCAAACTCCTTCAAAGAAAACAGCGGGCAGGGGCACGAGGCAGGCAGATGGCAAGGTAGCAAGGGCAACAGGACTAAGTGCTGCAGCCATCGAGCTGGCAGAAGCGGGGATTGTGGGGGTTGAAGCAAGACGTGGTGAAAGGGTAGGACGCGTGAGGTTGGGTGTTGGAGACGAGGAGGTCCGATTGGCACTGGGGGCCGATGAAGAGGTCAAGGGGTTAGGGTTCGAAACTTGATTATATTGGCTCTTAGAGCTGGGTATGCTACTCTTGTGCTATAGGAAAAGATAATTGGTTCAAACTGCTCGTGATCGCTCCACCGGATTCGTATTTTGCCTTTCGCACTTCGCCTTTTATTATCTCCGAGTGTGCTTGAAACATCGCACAGCGTCACAATTAGACGTGTTTAGGACTTCTGCCATCCCAACCGTGGTGTTTCGCTTTGGCGGTGTGCCTCCCTCTTCGTCGCCTGTTCGCCTGTTCGCCTGTTCGCCTGTTCGCCTGTTGCACGAAAGGCTGCGCAAGCATGTTATCCGAATTGAAACCGAACATCGCGGCATACTTGTATTAACCAACACCAGAAATCTCGGCGCAATATTTTAGAATTTCTGTCGCCCAAGGGTTGGTTTCCACTCTAGCGGGTGCGTCTCCTCGGTGGCTTCGTCATCTGGCTTCCAGACTTTGATCGTTTTGTCGGTCTCACCGCAGATCAATCGCAGGCCAGTCCGGTCGAAAGTTGAGCTCATAAGGCCCGCTTCAGCATCAAGAGAGCCGGGTTGGGCAATGCTATTCGAGGACTGAAAACGATGTCCTGTTTTCCAATCCCAGAAACTAATAGATCCGTCGTCGCCTCCGGAGAAGAGCACGTTATCTTCATTCACACTTAGCGTGTTGATGAGCGCATTATGCCCTTCGAAATTCTGCATGAAGGCACCCTCCGGACACTTCCATTGCTTGATTGACTGGGAACTTCCGCTGGCAAACGTGAACTCCTTTGGATGAATCGCCAGTGCTCGAACGCTCTTCTTGTGATGCGTAAGCACTCCCATAGTTTTGCCAGCCGCAAGATCCCACAATCGAATAGTAGAATCAAAGGAAGAGCTGATGACTTGGGGATCTGCCTCTTGACACTTTACGTCTGATACTGTCCCCTTGTGGCCACTGAGAACGTGAATGTTGGTCCTTGTTCGCATATCCCAGACTCTTGCGACACCATCTCTTCCTCCAGTAACGAGGACGTCCAGAGTCGGATGTAAACTCAATGTGTACACGCCGCTCAGGTGGCCATGATAATGTCGAATAACTTTGTTTGTCTCCAAATCCCAGCACTTCACCATCTTGTCTTCGCCGCAAGAGAATAAATATGGATGCCGTGGCGACACTGCTAACCCACGCACCGCAGAGATGTGACCCGTTAAAGTTAACTTGAGCGTCCCGGATGCTAGGTCCCAGATCTTAATAGTCCTGTCCGCAGCGCCACTTGCAAACCACTGATTGTCCGGTTCTACAGCCAGACTCCTTACCCAGCCCATATGCCCGGATATTACCCGCATCACCTTCCACGGTGCATGCCACTCGGGCTTTAACTGCCGAACAGTATCCTTCCGCACAAGACTCGAAGATGGAGTATTCCTTTGTGGTGTTGGTCCATTCGCATTTGGCGCGGCTCCATTTCCTCTTTCGCGAACAGTCAGAGCTATCGATGCGGCTGATTTTGCCTGCTCTGACTGCTCTGATATCCCTTCGATCATCTTGCGCATCTTAGAATCAGAAGGCTGTTCCTCATTTGCGGTCTGGGTCTTATTCTTCTTCCTTCTCGCGGCAGCAGAAGCAGCGGCATTAGCTTGTTTTGCTGCTAATGCCGAAGGAAGCTCCCTAACGTCTTCATACTCGTTGTGTATCCTCGTGGCCACATTTATTCGGTCCGCAAGGTCTCTGGATGAGGAACTCGTAGGTGATATTGAAAATGATTCATTAGATGTGTGCTCTAGGGCTGCCGGAGACGTGAAATCTGCAGCGAATATCTCTCTCGTTCGTTTTGCGGAGGTTCGAATGAGTTCCTGAGAAGTACCTGTTAGACAACCGACGTTTGTCATATACTAAAGGACTTACAGCTGGACTAGAATTTGAATGCACAATGTCAGTCATTATAGTAAAAGAGTGGAATGCGTCGTAAAGTGATAGGTGGAGTGCGATTGTGGTTTATGGGGGGTTTGAGGTCAATCGAACGCGATGCAACAACTTTTTGGCTTACTAGCGCACCGCAGAGCCGCATCTTTATGATATCAATCGCTATGATGGCTTGGCGTCTCCCTAATCTTCACCGCGGCACAACTAAAATTATTGACTGTACCATTGTTCACAACGTTGTATCTTACTCGCATAATTTGTATTGTCAAAAGACATAAATTAATTTCAAGAAGGGAAGCCTAAGTCCTATCACCGCACCGCCCGTGCATGGTTCAACACGTACAGTCGACGATCTCGATAAGTCTAATTCTCCAAGATACGACAGAAAATGGTTCAACGTCTAAGCGGAACAGGAAATACCATATTTAGAGCTTATATATATTAGTCGTTTCGGGGATACACCGTCCTCGCCATTTTCACATCAGTAATGTGCCTATATGATCTCTGCAACGCTCCCCGGGACTTCGAAAGGGTTTAAGGATACTCAAATAATTTTACATGTATCTAACCGGTCATCGGCGACGCTCCTTGACTCCTATCTTTGTAATCATTGTAAACCACTGTAAGCCTATAATCGGATAGTGAAAAGATATATGGCCGGGTATATACCGTCAGCAGACTAAAGAAATCAGGTGACTCAGTATCGAGGGCAACATCTCGCTCGCTGTATTGTTGTAAACGTACTGTCCGTACGAGTCATTGAGCAGATCTGTAACAACTACACAATACACCAGCTTGCTAGGAGTATATTAATGCATGTAGGAGATACCGCCGCAAAGTTAGGCCTTAGTGGGAGCTTCGTGAGACGTCTACTCGTCTTTGACATTTTACTTTAGGAGAGAGACTGACAAGTAACGTAGAATCATCTAAGATGCAGTACCATGAGCCGATGGGATTACTCCTTTTATCGATTTTAGTGATCTCCGCTTTATACGCAGGTGATCGTTTTGCAAACATGGGCTCATCAGTCTTCAACTTCGCAGAACTGTGAAAAACACCCAGTACCACGAAACTGCCGAGACTAGGTTCCAGAAGCATCTATCTATGTTCCGCGACTGGCCAAAGGCGTCCTGGAGCGCTCAGATTTTCATCATGGACATTCCTGTAACCCCTATGGATTCAGTAAGTCGGACCCCTTTCCTTATGGTTGCCTCCAGATTGGATATCTTACAGGGACGATCGACTGCGACTTTCTTAACCGGTTTCCCGCTATTTTCTACTTAAGAGCTGAAAAATATTCTGGGAAGATATGTCCCTTTCAGTAACTGCCATGGCGGGGGGACGCCGATTCCCCGACCAGTAATGCTGGCTTTTAAGGTTGTTGGGAGTAGCTTAATGAAGTGCCGAGGTGTGATGTAGGTGATATTGTGCTTTATCAATGGCATGGTTGCTAGGTGCTTCGTTAATTATCACACTCCTTGAAAGATGGACTATCCAATCCTAGGACTTCAATGGAATGGGATGGTGAGGCTCACTCCAAACCATCGTGATGACTTACTACCTCCAAGTTTTCGGTCCTGAAAGACTCCAGAATTGTTTGGAAATTGCTCGTAGTAGTCAATTATCATCAGATTGGTGATTTCTTTTTTTTGGAGGATACCTGTTACGTGATACTTCGGCTTCTGGCATAGAATGCTTTGCGACGACCGTATAACGGTCCTCGGATTCTTCTAGTGTCTCACAGGATCAGCAAATCGTAGAGACAAGGTAGTGCTCGCAGTTTACGAACGCCTAGCCTGCGTGGAGGGTCTCAATACTTGCGTTCAATTGCTGGTATCTTTTCAAGAGGCAGCTGACGGCATTCCGAGACCTCAATTAAGACACTGAAAATGACCTAACAGATGGTTTCGTCTCGCTCTCATCGTCCAAAGCCGTATCGACTGAGCTCCAAGCTCGTGCCTTTTTTTAAGAGAAATTCGGAGCAAAATAGCTAGCATTGGAGTATGAGAGAACTGACCAATATTTCTCATTCTTAAGACCTAGCAGCAAGAGGGGTGCGTGGCAAAGCTATCCCTGATAACCATTCCGCGATATTCGAAGCCGTTCTCCATATCCCATTACAGCCCTGGAGTGACAGTGGAGCTATAGGTTAGAAATGGATGTAGGGAAGACCAGACATGGTAAAAATCTCAGCTGTTTCATCTAACGAACTCTGCGGATGGTTAATCTCTTAATCAAATGAGTGTTGCAGCATGAATGAGATTTGATTACATCATTGTTTTGTTTTGTTTTGTTTTATCGGTATATTTGGTGTTTCATCGTCCGCTTCAGGGTCAAAGGTAAACCATTGATATTAAAATTGTGGGAGAGAATCTGCAAGCCTGGGAAGATTTCAGGAACCTTTTTCGATTGCTCGTCTCCTATGGAAAGAAACTTGAGTCATTCCCATTGACAATGTCAGAACGATTTTAGGAGCGATTTTTAAGACGACGGTCTTCCACTCTTATCGGATCAGATGCAACATTTCAGCAATTGGCCTCTGGGCCCATCGCAAGCATCTTAATCCCATGTACTTGCAGATAGAGGCGTTCATCTTATTATTCTTAGTCCTAGCGCTTAGAGCTCCGGCGAATCCTCCGCAACATTTCCAGCCTCCAGACGCTATGCCCCATGCCTGCCGCTGTCGGCCGTGCACGCACAACCGATGAAGAGCTTTTCGATCCAGCACGATCTAGATTGACCAACACGATCCTTCTCCAATGCGCAAGCCTATTTCCGAGATTATGTGAAGAGTTTTCAAGGAGAAAGGGCTGCAATTCTTAGCCCGAGCTGGAAACGTGGCAAGGAGAATGTAAAATTAAAATCGTCATGCATGATGCAGGTACTGTACCCTCCAGCATACGAAGGCCGCCGGTTTTGAAAACCGGCCAATTTTTTAAGCAAGTATTTTACGCATTCTAGGCCCGCGATAACAAATAAATAGCAATTGCGCCTTGAATTTAACTATCGCAAAATTCTATAGAATAACTAATCTGCTTCTTCTCTATCACATAATACTTTAATTAAGAGTTTTAGGTGTTGGGTTGAAATTGTATACGAATTCCAAAAGGTAGAGATTTTGGCGTTCCTTGCGTTTTAAGCAGATGGCCGGTTTTCAAAACCGTCGGCCTTCGTACACTGATCTCTTCTTTGGAAGTAGGGCATGTACGAGCGCATCCAGAAGCCTGCCAGTCGCCCGATCTATGCAGCAAGAGTGTACCCTTTGCTGTCACGCAGCGGCGCAAATATTAAACAACGATTCCAGCAGTCAGACGACTCCGACAAGAGCCCGTTTCCGAACCGAAGTCTGCGTCTGGCATAGCTCGTTCCGTGCTCTCGGCAACCCAGCGCCCAGAAGCAGCTCGGAACGGTAGGACATTCCCTAGAGGGAAGTGTTCCACCGCCAGTATATATATGCAGCTGTGCCACGAGTAACTTTTCTTCGTCATCTTCTCGACCGTCTCTTTTAGTGTCAGTAGTTCTTTTTATGGAATCATTCTTTCTGTCAAACACTGAGCGACACGTTTGACACTCTGGTTCGGAGATGTACAACGAAAGACTCTGGTTTTGACGATTGAGAAAGACCACTGGTGGGTGACAGCGGGATCCCCCCGGGTTCGACTGACAGGGTCAGGCAACGGCATTTTATAGTGCCCGTCGATTTCGGGCAGATTTCCCGAGCATCAGCCAATCCGCGGTGGTGGGTGGTGGTGGTGGCGTTCTGGGGAAGCAAGCAGCTTACTCCTCTTCTAGCGCCTCGGCCGTCCACTAACACCATGGGCTCCGCCGTTAGCCTGTAGCCTCAACGTAACATCTCCTAGTGTCAGCCAATAGTTGCTCTTCTCTGGGCAATTAATGTTCTCTTGTTCTCCATTAATCTTGAGGCAATTGCTCCTCATTTCGCCGTTTTGCGGGGATCACAGCCTGTTTCCAGGAAAGGCTTGCCAAGCTCCTCATATTACCGCAGCCGAAGATTCAAGAGCGGCATTTGCATTTGTCCAGCACTTTGCGACAGACTGCATGTGACACCGAAGCTACAGCTCCCCTGAATTCCCCAGTGTCGCACCCGACTGCATATAAGGCCATGACTGTTCCACTTTCACAAGCATAGCACACCCGAAGTCTCAACCTACAGTCGTTTCTTCCACCAGATTCTGTACTATATCAACCAGTCTGTCAATCGCTCGCTCTACAGCCCTCATCAAAAATCCTAACCACACAATCAAAATGAGGATTTCACTCGCCGCAGTTGTCTTTGCTCTGGCCTCCGTTGCCACCTCCCAGCTTGCTAATATCCCCAGCTGCGCTGTAAGTTAACCACACAGGCAAAATCGGGTAGTAGAGCTTGCTTCAACCACTGGTCATTTACTAATGCAGCTTCTCACAGTTGAATTGCTTCGTTAACGTCCTCACCACTGATGGCTGCTCCGGTCTCACCGACTTCGCATGCCACTGCAAGAAGACTGATTTGATTCCGTCTGTTACTCCTTGCGTTCAGGCGGCTTGCTCTGCTGCCGACCAAGCTAGTATGTCGAAACCCATTCTCATCGTTCCAAACCATATGCTAATCTGCAATGCGCAGAGGTTATCACCGCTGTCGAGGGAACCTGCGCCTCTGCCGGCGTCTCAATCACCATTAGCATCGCCGCAGCCACCTCTGCAGCTCCTGCTTCATCTAGCGTTGTCGCCTCTTCCACTCCTGAGGTTAGCTCTACCCCGGTTGCTTCCTCTGCTCCGGCTGGCTACTCTTCCGCTGCCGTGACCCCATCAGCAACTTCTTCCGCTGTTGTCACCTCCCTCGCCGGCACTGGAACACTCATCACTGCCTCCAGCAATGGCACCGTCACGACTGCCTCCACACCGACTTCCTTTACCGGTGCTGCCGCCCAGGTCACCCAAGCCGCTGGTATCGTCGCCGCTGCTGCCTTGGCTCTTGCGGCTGCTTTGTAAATTTCTTCATCCCTGAACGTGTATGCTCGCTGCCTGTCCCAGGCGGCACCAATATCATTTATGCAACAGATTTACGGTAATCTGGGATCGGGCGGGGAGCCATCTGTTTATCTGAGCCATTCCAAAATAGCATAGAGGTACAGAGGGGTAATGTAATGTCTGGGGCGATGGATGTTTGCAGGGAAGGAGCGCAGAGTGGGGGTGTGGTCCTGTAGTATAGTGTTCAGGGAACAACTACTATCGTGCTGATTTGTTGTTATGTATGATTGATCACCATGTGTTTTTGCCTCACGGTTCAAAGCCAGAATAGCGAGTCCAATCGTGCTTGCTTCATCTTAGAGACTACGGAGAACGACCCTAAGAAGTACCCAGCACCATCATCAGATCCACCTTCTCGTTTCTGATTGATGATGAAGGGGAATAGGTCGATCTCCTCTAAACAAAGCTGTATTCGAGCGCCATGGCATGTAGCACCAGTGCAAAACGACGTGTTCTTGCCACCTTGTGTTGCATCATCAGGTCCAAGCATTCCCTAACATTCATTTGATCAGGGTCAGCCATGTCGAACAACACTTGTCACACTCTTCGCACGTACCTAATACCTGACACTCCGTAACTTGACGCTTCCAAGGCTGTGGAGGCCAAGGGGTTGGGGGCAATGAATCCATGACAACCTCGGCTTATAATCTTCTGAAACTCGAAGTCGTTATTCTGCGACGCTGGCCAGAGCTTCTTTCTTATTTAAACGGTTGTGGGGCGCCACCGGCGCCTCAGGCTTTGCGCAATCGACGATCCGTGATCAAGCCATGTTTCCAGGGAAACGAGTGGTGGTCCAAGAGCTCATGTGGCTTCAGCATGTTTCTTCTAGGCCACGTCATAAACGGCCGTGCGGTTCAGAGCTTGTCAACAGGTGTGAAACTCATTTGTACCTTACCTCCAGCTCTTTTCGAAACAAGTCTAGACCATTTTTGTTTTCGTTTGTTGCTTCAGTGCGAAAATCAGAGCACTGGTGACAACACTGCGAGTGACTACAGCCGTTCTTATCTAGCCGGGCCTTCTACCTGAGAACACTTTCTCTTACGACACGTCGATTTCACTATAAATCTAATTTCGCATTGTAGTCTTCGCCGGTTTAAAATTCTTAGGTTTCTACCTCCCTCTAAGTGTCTTCAGGGCCATAAAATAAGATACGGAATGCTCGTACTATCTACAGGATCTCTGGTCGACCCCGTTGTTACCTCTAGCATTTCCCTTCCTTTTTATTGACTAACTACTAACAATTGCTTCATGGTTAGCTTATGGAAGCGTTGCAACTAATGCTTTAAACGATGGGGAGCTGATATGGTATTTGGGTATTCTTTTACCTGATTGGCTGGTGCGTATTCCAGGCCCGATTAGTCCTAGTGGATTTCTCCCTTCATATCGTTTCCACATCCACTCTCCTCATCGACACGTAACCCTAAGACGATCGAGGACAATACTACAGGACTTTTAGGCATTAGTATTCCACTCTGAGCCTCTTATCTAACTCGGCCTGAGGCGTTGATTGGTTCTTCCGTATTCAATTTCCAGAACCGTACTTTCTAAACCCCTCCCGTCTCCCTGGTGGCCCGTTTTTCCTTCATCAACTACGTAGCTATGCTTCTTATTCCAATTTTGGCGCATGGTTTTTCGCGAGTTCGAACTTCTAGGCTGCCCTATGAGTCCGTGAATGGTACTTGAATACGACTGGACGCGTCGCTCTTCCGTACTTAAGATGTCAATGATCCCCTTTTCCCATTCATCTTTGCCCTCATGTCCCCTTCATCAAAAGTTCCATTTCCATCATTTTAAGCCTTAGCCATGTCTACCACTACATCAGGCGTGCCGATAAACACAAGTATACCTACCGATGATTGCACACTTAGCACCTGCTCCATAGAGCAGGCTCAGCTATTGTATGACCCTACATTGGCTGGCAATGCATTATTCCTCGGCCTTTTCAGCCTATTTATGGCACTGCAGCTGATTGCTGGCATTTACTACCGCACCTGGGGATATCTCGTTGGGATGTTCTGTGGCTTGGCCCTGGAAATTATTGGGTATCTAGGCAGAGTCCAAATGCACTTCAATCCTTTCCTGAGCAACCCTTTTATGATGTGAGTTTATCCCCTATGTTAGTCGCATTTTCATTTGGCCTATGCCACGCCATCAGTATAGGAACATAAAGTAGAATATATGCAAATTTGAGCTGGATCTTCACAACTCTTTCGATAGCTAACCCATCCAGGTACCTGATATGTATTACTATTGCTCCTGTATTTATCACAGCATCGATCTACCTCTGCCTCGCCCGTATCATCGTCGTATATGGCGAACACCTATCAAGGTTCCGGCCCCGGTTCTACACCATCACCTTTATTATCTGGTAAAATTCTCTCTCCCAAGAGCTACATTTCCCACAAATGCTAATATTCATTCTAAGTGACTTCGTTTCGTTAGTTCTCCAAGCTGGAGGAGGCGCTATAGTCGAAATCGCAACCAACTTTAGCTTTGAGCATGTGGGTATCGACATCATGCTAGCCGGCCTCGGCTTTCAAGTCGCAAGCCTCGTCCTGTTTCTGGGACTCTGTGCGGGCTTTGCAATGACTTGCCTCAAGCGCCGGGATGAATTGGACGTACGATCTGTACAGCTGCGTTCAGCTCTCCGGTTTCGGATCTGCTTATATGGTCTGCTTCCCCGGCGGCAATTCCGATGCGACATGTTCATTGTACTGACTTTGTCTTAGCGCTTTTTGCTGCCACAATTGCTATTCTGATCCGATCCATCTTTCGTATTGCAGAGCTGAGCAGGGGCTTCCACGGAAATATTTGGAATAATGAGGTTGATTATATGGTTCTTGAAGGGGGCATGGTGGCTTTCGCCTGCTTGCTTTTGACATTTGCCCATCCAGGTATTGCATTCAGGAGGGAGTGGCATGATGCGGATTTTAAATTGAAGCAAGCCAGAGGTACAAGACAACATTCGTGAATAGTGAAGAACATCAGGGGAGCTAGTTCATGGTTGATTATACCGCAGAGGGAAGGTAACTGGATTGTTGGCTTAATTTGGAGACATTCATTTCAATATTTGAATTAATACGCATATTTTGGGAAGATTTAGAACATATGAATGCTGTCAAGTATTTCTTACTTTAGTATTTGACTCAATGTCATTGTGAAGGCCATGCAACTAGTAATTCATAGCGTGCATCGAGGGCCAAGGGTCTGTGCAGAGAGGCTCGAGACGACCCCTGAGTGCATTACAGTAAATCATTTGGAGCGGAAAGTCAAAGCCTGAAACGTCCCGCTCCTTCGTCAGCTGCGACTTCTCCAACTTTCTAAGGCCGCAATTCCATTTATTGCAACAAGAACATTGTTCACCATAATAATTACTCCGTTTGATGTGCCTTCATAGAAATTTCCCCTCCTCTGAAAGTGAAGTTTCGAGGGCGCCGATGCCGCGTAAGCACCCCTCATCCCTTGGCCAAGCGATGATATCGAGTACAAGGCAGCAAGATAAAATTTAGCGTCTTTTTATATTTATAATGCTCTAGTGGAGCCCTTAAATATAAAGAATGCGATGAGAATTGTAACTATCCGGAAGGGATGACGAGAGCGAAAAAAACTCGAGCGAGCCATAAGAAGTCGAAAACAGGCTGCTATACCTGCAAGTAGGTCTATTTTGACAAGGTTGTCTGAACATACCAAATTCGAACCTCTGACATGGGACAGAATCCGCCGAATAAAATGTGATGAGCAGAAGCCAGCATGCCAAAAATGCCTAAGCACAAGTCGTACCTGTGATGGCTACGAAGACAGCCGGGAGTGGGTCGTTGTTGCCCCTCCGTCATCCATCCCAGTATCAGATGGATTTGAAGATGACCAAGGGCGTCGCTATTTTGATTTCTTCCGCTCCCAATCGACTTTTGAATTCTCCAGATTCTTTGACAGTGGGATTTGGGGCAAGTTGGTTCTCCAGGCCGCTTATTCTTCTCCCGCTGTTCGCCATGCTGTGATAGCCCTAGCTAGCTCGCATAAAGAGTTCAAACACAGGTCGATGCTAACTCAATGGGAGATGGCCCATTCATCAAGGGAGTGCACGTATGGCGCTCAGCAGTATGGCAAGGCCGTCCGACACCTTCTTAAACAGTTGTCCGAGAAGGGACAACAGGGCCACGCTATTGCCCTAATATGCGGCTTACTTTTTATACCCTTCGAAGTCCTGCGAGGAAATAACATCGCTGCTCTCTACCACCTGCAGGGATGTGTCAAAATCTTGAACGAAACTCGCTCCGCAATTGGCTTACAGGGCAGGCTTCCTACTCAAGCGTCATCGGCGGCCCCTGAGAATGATGTAGAACAGGAACTGCTCCCAATATTTGCTCGACTAGATCTCGAAGCGTCTCTATATATGGGCCTCCGTTCTCCAAACCTCTATCTTGATTACCCTGAAATGTTAGAGTCAGGTTACCCGTCACCCGTGTTTTTAAGCGTACTCGACGCTTCCAACTGCCTTAACAGCATCATGAACCGAACGCACAAATTCACCCGCTCTACAGGCGACCACTTCCGGTACAGATCGATAGGTGACGTTCCTATCAGCGTGGTCAGCGAGCAACATACTCTCCTCTCCCAACTATCCAAATGGCAATGCGCCTTCGACAACTTCCTGTCTCACTATCAGACCCCCCTTCCTCACCACGCCGCGCAAGAAAAGCAGATTAATCTCCTGCAGATTCATCACGATGTGTCAACTACAACACTCGCCTGCACGCTCCACGCCGAAGAACTGGCCTACGACGCTTTCAACCCCATGTTTGCGCAGATCGTCAGCTTAGCCAAGATACTACATAACACGTCGAGCGCAGAACCCAGGCCACATCAGCAACAGCAGCAGGAGAAATCTCCTCCCGCGACCTTCTCTCTCGAAACCGGGATCATCCTGCCCCTCTATTGGACGGCCATCAAATGCCGCGACGGCCGCATCCGGCGCCAAGCTGTCGCTCTACTCCGCACCTGTCAGCAGGAAGGCGTTTGGATTGGGGAGATCCAGGCGGAAATCGCTAAGCGGGTTATTGAGATTGAAGAGGGCGAGCTCTTCGACTGTGCTACGCCTCAGAGGGTCTTCAAGACGTCTCAAGATATCCCAGAATGGGTTCGCATCCATAGTGTTGACATGACGCTAGATGAGACGCGGAGGGAAGCAAAGATTGCTTGCTTACAGCGGCTAAATGGGCCAGATGGGGAGTGGGATGAGAGTGAGGAGTTGGTCTTTTGGTAATGTATGATAAAGAAGCTTCTCAACAATTTCACGTGCACAAGGCCCCAATAAAAGTTTTTATTTAGAATCCTATGGTTATTGTTGAACAAAGAGAGTACTCGACCACAGGAGAAATAAGAGTATGGAAGCCAAAGAACGCCATTCACATCGCTAGTCTCACGGGTATCAAAAATGGCGTGTGACTGAATAGGGAGAAGATGGCGTAGTGCTGTGGAAGAACAATGACATTCTGGCTTTAGGATTGCTTAGTTGTATCATGACAAAGACATGGTATGGCTAACATCAGGCTCCATGTATGCTTCAATTTCGGGCAGATAGATCGTACGTAGGAATGCCTTGGTGGTGAATGCTTGCATAACGACTCTTTTAGTAGCGTTGCACAAAGCTAAGAAATAAGGAATGACTTGAGAAAGAGCGTGTGAACATGACTGATGTCATTCATCACTACCATCACAACACAAAGACATAGAAAGACAAGTACTGCAGGTAGCATGTGAAGAAGCAACTGAACATGACTCGAGAAATGTACAACTCGGGAAGTATTTTCCTGGTAGAGCACGAAGAGCAAATTTCTCGGATGCCCCATGATTGCGGGTGTATCCAAATAACGCCTCGTGCTTGTCAGGTTAATTTTCGCTTATTGGGGTAAAGCATCGCTAATTTCTTTAGTGAAATTGTGTTAAGATGAGGGTGGTGAGAGTGAATGCTTGAGGTTCGTGATGCTCAGGTGGTGTTGATATCGGCAAGGCTGAGATGATGACTCAGCTCCCGACGCTAATCCGTTTCGACCAGATCGCAAGCCAGGCCTACTGAAAGCGAGCGAAACTCCAAGAGAATATACCAACCCGAACGCGCCGCACGCTTCACGAAGAGCATCGTGTCGGCCAGCATAGAGACTGCCTGAGTCTCAACGCTTCAAAGTGGTCGCCACGCTGCGCTTTTTCTTGGGCTCCCCATTGCCTGTTTCTACCAAACTCAAGGGGTGCGACGCGTTAAGAATTGGTCCAAAACGCTCTCCAGCTTCCAGCCTTTAGCAGCCGCTTCCAGGCACTCCTGCCACCATGTCCTTAATCACCACCGTAAAGACGAATCCTCCACAAGCATTCATATCTAGCTACGCGCCACGTATACGAACGTATGGCAATTCTTTGCTATCCCCCATTATACCGGTTACGAACACACTACCACCAGCGCGAACGACAAAGCGAGGAACCACCGCTATCAACTACGCGGAAGATGGGTTTGACGATGAAGATTTTGATGATAGTGAAGGCCCAAGGCGGCCCACTGGTCTTCGTAGCCTGAGGAGAGATGAATCAAACGTAGACAAGACTGGACAAACCGCGCAGCTTGGAAAAGAGCTTACAGCCCCAGTTGAAGTACAGGGGATATGGAGAGAATGGATGGGAAAGCCAAAACGAGCAATGTGGGTACACTTTCGGAATACAGCCTTGCTACAGGAGCAGTTATCATGAATGAATGGTGGAAAAACTAACGAATGTCTGCAAGCAGGACTGAAAAACAACTTCAAATCCAATCCGCGCTACCTCTCACACTCATACCTATCCGTATAGACCTAGACATTCAGCCTTTCAGGCCAGAAGCTCCCTTACCTACACCTAACAATGCGCGGGACTTTGGGATCGACGAAACCCTACCAGCATACAAACAACCCGACATGACACCAGCATTCCGGTTAAAAGATGCCTTTTTATGGAACCTACATGAGGCTCTTATGACTCCAGATCAGTTTGCAAAGGTTTTTGTGGATGAACTTGACTTCCCCAACGATCGAAAACCTGCTATAGTCATGACAATCGCGAACCAGATTCGAACACAATTGGAGGAGTATGCAGGAGTAGCATTGCATCCACTATTTCACTCCACAACCACAACAGCAGTCGACGGAAATGCCGTAAAGGCGATCCAGCCCGCCCCCTCACGCGACGAGTCGTCGACCCCGGCACCAACCGCAAATGGCGTGTCTTCCCATCTCCAAAATGGTGCGAAAGAGGTGGATGGCTCCCAAACCCCAGCGACAATCCCCAACGGCATCTCCGCAACCGCGAAACCCCTCCCCTCCGGTGACCTCCACAACCCAGACGACACCTACCGCTGCATCATCAACCTCAACATCAACCTCCTAAACCGGCTCTACAGCGACAAATTCGAATGGTCGCTCCTGCACCCGCCAGGCTTCGCCGAGATCTTCGCCAAACAGACCTGCGCCGACCTTGGCCTTGCCGGCGAGTGGGTACCCGCAATGACGCACGCCATCTACGAAGCAGTGCTCCGGCTCAAGAAAGAGGCGTGCGAGAACGGCGGGCTGGTGGGCGGGTACGGTGAGATTGACAACGACGCGGCCGAGGGCGCCGAGGCCGGGTGGCGCTACGACCACGAGCACCTGGGCGACGAGTGGGAGCCCAAGGTCGAGATGCTGTCGAAGGAGGAGATCGAGAAGCGCGAGGGCGACCGCGAGCGTCAGATCCGCCGGCTGCGCCGCGAGACGGCGAGGTTTTCCAGCACTGCTAATATGGCGGGCGGTATGCCGCAGAGCGACTATTTCGCGAATCCGGAGCAGCAGGATCAGCCTATGGGACGGGGTGAGAGGAGTAAGAAGAAGAGGCGGTTTAGGAGCTTGAGTCCGGTTGGTAGGGATACGCCGGATACAGCGACGGGGACTGGGTATGGGGGTATGGGTGGTGGGTTGCAGGAATGGTGAGTGGCTGCTAGAATCTTTCCAGCATTCTCAGAACTTCGGATACTAAACGCAACTTTTCTCAGGGAACGCCAGAATTGGCGCTGCTCGCACTGTGCGGTGTGGGGTTCTGCTGTCTGGGCTGTTAGGGACGGACCGCATGGCGCGAGGGTGAGTTTTCCATCCATCCTAGATTCCATCCTTTTATCCTCTGTGGTGAATTTGGCTGATAACTCGAGCAGACGCTCTGCAACAACTGCGGTCTCCTCTATGAGCGTGACAAAAAACTACCGCCCTGGTCTAAAGATCTTTTCTTGCATGAGAAGGCGTTCGGGACAAGGTAATTCTACCCGTGGCTTGCATCTATCATTATTCTCACCCCAAAAAATCTATACACTTTCCTGTATACTTTAGTATCCATGGGAGCCTTTGGACTTATCTCCTAGGCCTCTCGTGCGTTTCTACCTATGTATGGATGGGATTCAGAAGACTACATGGTTGTGTTAGGCTACTAGCCGGTTCTCTTTTTAAGGTCTAGCATTTTCAAGCGCTGGTGTTAGGGTAGGGTCAGGGTTTTTGTAACACTATTCTATCTTGTGATAGTATCTAGGAAGTTTAGGATAGTTGTGGGTCGGAGGGAATATCATATCTATCCCTTCGTGTGGCAAGAATTCAAGGACTTTTCGTATATGCACGCCTCATAAGCCAATCAAGAGGCTCTATACTATATAGAGCTTGGTGTTGAAGCCTCTGGTCAGTGCAATTGCTCGGCAGCAAGGGTGCTGGCGCCTCATTAACGCTTAGATATTGCGGTGAACAGCAGCAACGTGGCCAGGAAGCCTATAATATCTAGTATAGTTTAATCAAAAAGCTTCAGCTTTGTCGCCGTCTATTTAATTATTAAATTGTTAATAAATATTATCCTTATGCCGCCTAAAAAACGTTATATATCTTCGGCCCTAAAGCCTCTAAGGCCTCCAAAGCCTCCAAAAGCACCTCAAGCTTGGGAGTCCTATTCACAATCCTTCTAAGCGACGCAGTATACACACGATAGCTTATTAGTAGTAGTTATACAGCCTCCAGAGGCTTTAGTGGCTTCAGCAGCTACGCAGCAGGTAATGGTGCCAACTAAGGATATTAAGGAGGCTTGGCTAAGCAGCTAGGTAGAGAATATTAAGGACAAATTAAAAGCTATTTTTAAGGCCCGCGGCAAGGCCGCTAAGGATAAGGCAGATAAGGTAGATAAGACTAAACTACTAGAGCTATCAGCCGAAGCAATTATAAGAATGGGCCTTCCAACCGTTCCTACTTTATAGGAGCCTATAACCGCTATTCCTAAGCTGGATCTTAAAGTTATTAACCTTTTAGATAAGTTAATATTCGCTACTTAGCGTGCTGGTAAGCCTATTAGTAGTGTTAACGCGGATATTAACTCTGGCCTTCCTAATTAAAATAAGGATAGTAAGCGCTTTACTTATTATACGCTAGTGGATCAAGTTAGTATAACGTCTAGCGGGTATAGATCTGGATGGGACTTGCTAATTTAAGTGTTTCTACTATTCTTTAGTATTAGTGTATTTAAGAAGCTCGCGATTAATATAAACCTATATACGGCCTCTTAAAACGCTGGCGGATATCACCAATTAGGACAATATACGGGTAAACAATTATAAGCGTGGAAGAAGACCTCTACTAGCGAATTAATAATTTGGGTAGGGCTTATTATCTATATAGGCGTCTTTAAAGGTACCTAGGTGCGAGATCTTTAGGCTATAAATCCTAAATATCCTAGACACTTAATTAGCTTATTTATAGGCCAAAAAAAATAGGAGCAACTTAAGCGCTTCTTTTATATCTCACCACCTCTACCAGAGGGCGTTAAATGTTAGGTCTTTAAGAAAATTAAGCCGTTAACAACTCCTTTAGGCGAGGCGTTTAGAAAGTACATTATACCTAAATCTATAGTTAGCTTTAATAAGATGATGGTAAAGTTTACTAAACAATCTATAGCTATAATTAAACTGCCCAGTAAGCCAATACCTAAGGGCTTTAAGATAATGAGTCTTTGTTAATATAGATATTACTATAGCTTTATATTTACCTCGCCTGGCTGCTTTTTTAGGCTTCCTTCTTAAACAGATTATTAAGATATTGTTCTCTTAAATACCTCTAAATGCGTCCTCTACTTTACCTAATAGCTTCCTCTTTAGGCTCGTTAATTTTGCCTATTTTTAGATAACTACTTTACGAATATTCCATTACTCTAGGTGCTTTAACAACTCGGAATTGCTGCAGCTGGCACAGCTTAATTAAACTTAAAGGACTATCCAGAGGTACATAAAAGGGCTAATAAAAGGAAGGAAAGGCTACCATTTAATTTCATTATAGGAGTAGTCGTCGGCGTAGTTAACTTAGTACTTTTAATTATATAGCAGGACAAGAATTTAGTACGGTTTTTAACAACAGTTTACTTATACAGCAATAAGGACATTAATAAAGTCAATCAGCGCCGGCTATAAGTATATAATTCCTTCCTTAAGAAGCTAGTAGCTAATATTTAGGGCAATAATCTAATTAAGAAGTTAACACTTCCTAGGCTCTCTATTAACTACAATAACTAGATAGGCGGCGTTAATATTTATAATCAGCTTTAAAGCTACTATACCACCTAAATCACAACTGTGTGCACCTAGCTGCCCTTATTCTTCTAGGCGCTTAATACAGCTGTAATTAATGCCTATATTATTAGTAGAAAGATCTTCTAGATATTAAGGAAGCCCTTCTAAACCCACCGCCGTTTCTATATACGATTGGCATGGAACCTTATTATTATAGGCAGTTAGTAGATAGGCCTAAATAAGCACAATACTAAGCATCTTCTTTGTAACGGAACCTTGTAGCTTAGACTACGGTGGGTTCTGTTATTAGGCTAGGTATGTAGGTAAGAATAAAACAATAACGTAATAATAACTGGTGGAGTAGTTGCCTAATAGATTAACTCCAATTATATTCTAAGATTTACTATAAGGAGAGAACTATCTACGGTAGGAACTAAGGTCCTTTAAATACATAACCATATGCCTAAGAAATCCTCTCTTATATATAAGGTACGTGTTATCTGTAACAGTGCAAGTGTGGGAGAATTGAATGAGCGACTTGATTTTGAATGTAGCTCTAGAGTCTCTATATATATATAAGGAAGATGCAGGGAATAGAGATAGGTGGCAAGAATTACAAGGGTAAGCAGCTGAAATGGTGAGATATACAGGGGTAAGCAGCTGAGGTAGTAAGACGGTAGTAAGCAAGTCCGATCTTGGGTCGACAACAGCATAGTACCGGTAGTCGGTTATACACCCCCCCAGATTTGACGGTGTAGTTAAAGCTGTAGAAAAACAAATAAAGGTAGAAGCGATACCAAAATAGGAAATTTTAGATACAATTTTGGAGTAGTAAAGGGATAGGGTGACGTTTAAGAGTCTTTGTTAGATGATGTAGTAGCAATTTAATGTCGAATATCCACTAAATTTAATTGCCTTATCCATGCCTCGTACCTTTAACGGGGTAGGATCTTGGTAAGACTGTTAGCAGGCATTTTGTCTATAGGGACCTACTGTATGTCAATCTTTTTATCTTGGACCTCCTGTCTAAGCCAGTGCTGATGGATGTTGATATGTCGTAGCTTGGTGTTAAGCTTTGGTGTATCCTGTCTTAGGAGTTGTATAGTCTGCATATTGTCGCATAGTAGGGTAAAATCGCGTTCTAAATTGAGACCGATTGCCTTAAAGAAACGCTGCCACTAGATGATCTTAACAGCAGCCGTAGACAGGGAGAGAAGCTCCGCTTTGGTAGTCAAGCGAGTCACTAATCTTTATAGGGTTGCCTTTTAATCGATTAGTCCTCCAAATAGTATAAAAAGGTATCCTTAAGAGCTCCGTCTAGTCTCTTTATGGTCCGCAAATGCTGCGTTGGATGCTCCGTAAAAGGTGACGTCTTCTCCTTTAGGGTTTCTGAAGTAGATATATGCTCCGAATACTTCGCCAGAGTATTTAATAGCTGTAGATTTTGTTCTAAGGCAATAGGCAATGGCTTGGTTTAATACATTAAGGTGCTTTTAATTTGGATTAATAAGGAATTCGGCTAGCTTAGAATGTGTCTTTATAATATTAGGTCTTCTAAATACGGCGAGGTGCGCAAGGGAACTAACCCGTTGTTAGTAGGCTAGTGTTTTTTAAGGGTTCGTCTGCTGGTTGGACGGAATCAGTTTGTTAGGTAGTAGTGTTTTAGGGAACCTTCCTAGTTGAATATTGAATCGACTGGCTATCTTTTTGATATAGGAATCTTGGCAAAGCTAGAGCTTTCTACTTACCTAATCTCGCTTGATTTGAATTCCTAGAAACCACTATAGGTCTCCTAGTGCACGGATCTTGTATTAATATAGAAGTTTAGCTTCGAATTCTTCTAGTCTTTAAATGTCCTTTTTGGCAAATAGGACGGCAATATCGTCTACATAAAAGAAGACAATAAGTCGTCTATTAGTGTAAAGGCAGTTTGTACCTGGGACAGGCTTCAATCCGAATTTAGCTAGTGTATTAGTGAGCTCTTTATACCAAAGTAGTGGTGAGACTTTTAATCCGTATAGCGCTATAAGTAGCTTTAAGATATATCCGTTTTAATCAAAGCCTTCTGGGTAGTAACAGTAGACTGGCTTATCTAGTCTTGCATTCATAAATGCGTTTACAGCGTCATACTGTTAAATCTCCAAATCGAATGCGGCTGCTATAGCCATAAGGGCACGGAATATTTGAGCAGCTAGGGTTGCTGTATAGGTCTCTTCCTCAGTAATCTGCAGGTCTCCGCAGACGCATAGTTAAGCTTTTAGCTTTTGTAGGTAGCCGTCGCTATCGAACTTGTATTTAAAGACCTATTTTAGTGGAAGGATCTGCTCGTTATATGCTTCTTCTTTTGGTATAGTCTCAAATGTCCCTCAGTGTTTTAGGTCATTGTATTCTTTTTCTATAGCCTTTTAAAAGCCAGTAGTTAAAGGGTGCTTTCTTAGCTCTTTAAGGTTCTTTGGTTTAAGTGGAAGATTGTCTTAATATAGGGAGGATCTAGTTCGGTTAATGTCCTTTACTAGTCCTGTAGCAAAGCCAGCGTAGTAACCAAATAGGGTAGGTATATTGGCTAGTGCTGCTGCGTACGCTTAACGTCGAATTCGTTTGGAACCTTCTAGTAGGACAAGGTCGGCAGAAGGATCGGCCAAGACCTCGTTAGCTCGTGGAGCTATATTTAACGGTTCTAGCGAACCTGGCTAGGTGGGAATTATTTTAATTATATCCAGGATATCGTCTTAAAGTCCTTCTAGTATGGTGTTTATTTCTGGCAGATCTAGAGATACCGTTCTATTAGGTGTCAGTAGCTATTTAGTGTCCTTTACAGGAAGCTCTGCTGAATCGTTTAATATAGTCATTTAATTTGCATTTAAGGTAGGTCTATATAAGATAGATTTATCCTTAGATTTATCCTTATAGAGAGGTTCTAGTAGACTAATTGCCTAAATAGTGTCTTCTAATGCTTCCCTAAGTAGGTAATCAATGTTTTAACCCTTAGGGTTATAGAACGAGGTCTTATTAAATATAACGTCTCTAGTTCAAATAACTTTGTAAAGGCTTAGAATCCAGATTCGGTAGATATTAGTTAAATTATAGCCGACCAGATATCCAATTAATGTATAAGGAGCTAGCTTGTCTCCCTTTCTAACTTATTTATTCAGCGTATAGGTCTTGCAACCGTATTCATATATATGGGTAAGTGTTGGCGGCTTGCCATAGGCAACCTCATACGGAGTTTTCCACCCTAGTTGCTTATTTAGTGTTTAATTAAGTACATAGCTAGCAGCAAGGAAAGCCTCTGGTCCTAGAGATAGGGGTAAAGATGCTTCTAGCTATATAGACCTTAATCGTTCTATAAGGGTTCTTCCAGATTGTTCTGCTCCACTATTCTGTTCTTTGGTATATAGTGCTCGGCATTTAAAGGTAATGCCTTTATCTGCACACTACGTATCTAGGGTATCTTCCGTTTGTCTAAATACTTGTTTGTTATTACTCCAGAAGAAGACGACGTCTTGGTGGAATTGTGTCTTAATTAAGCAGTAAGTCTTACAAATAGTAGGTAGGATGGTAGCTTTGTCCCTATTCTTAGAGGTAAACACAAAGTTAAATTTAGAATACGTGTAATAGAAATGCATAATATATCTATCGCCATTATACCCTAGTACTCCGAGGTAGATAATATCAAATGCTAGCCGTTTAAATGGTCGAGTAGCTGGAAATTTATATTCTTATCTTTAAGAGATCTGCTGTGTGTGCTTTGCTAATAAGCAAACTTTATATTTGATTTTAAGCGGTGCTTGTTTATTAGTTTCAAATTTGGTTAGCTCTACGCCAATAATATACTTAGGAAGCTACGCAATAGCATCAGGTCCTATATAGCCGAGAATTTTATGCTATCTTGTAGCTGTGGCTCCAATTAGTTTGCGGGCTATACGGCTTAGCTAGTACCTCTTAAAGGTTAAGAATATTAATTAAGTCAAATCTAGGGTACTTATAGGCTCTCTATACATTAGTGCCTAGTGGCCCCCTAGTCGTTTCGCATAGTAGACTATTTCGCTAGTTGCTAGATAGTAGAGCAGATTTCGCCCTAAGTTAAAATAGATATCATTCTCAGTGGCTCTTAATAGCGCTACAATATTTATAAATATAGTAGGCACTAGCGCTATATAGGATAGCTTCATTTTTGACTTCCTAGTAGGTGTATTAACAGTAATAGTTACTATTCCATAGGCTTGTATTTTTTTAAAATTTCTACCAGCAATTAGGTAGTCGTCTTCTACTACTAGGTATAAGAAGGTAAAGTCTTCTTCATTATTGCAGACATGGGTATTTGCGCTAGGGTTAAGTATCCAGGTATTCTGGAGTTTGAAAGAAGTTTAACCAGTACTAAACATAGCAGCATAGCTAGTCGGTTTGGTAGAAGGTAGGGTTTTAGAATTAAAATTAATTATAGATTCTATGTTCTAATTATTCTCCTTTACTTCCTATTCTTTTTTTTAAATTTGGTTAACGATGCGTTTAATCTAAGGTGTAGATAAAATAGCTTTATCTACTTTCTTTTAGACATCTGCCCTTGGTCTCCATCCTTAAGGGCGCTTATGCTTAGCGATATAATAGCAGTTATTAAACCAATATACAATGCCGCATATACATTCCTTGTTCCATCTTGAATTTAAATTTAAATTGCTGTTAGAATTAGAATTGCCGTTAAAGTCTAAATTGGAACTATTTTAAAGGGTTACAAATACAGAGTTATTGGTAGTTGAGGTAGACAATGCTTACTATATACAGTAGTGCTCCTTAAATTCCTCAATAAGGTTAATAATGGATGGGGCCTCTTTATCCTTCTATTTTTTTTAAATAAGATTTACTTCTAGTGCTCCTACAAAGCTAGAAGAGATGGGTTTGATTGCTTATACAAAGTTATAGTAGGGCCTAAATCCCTGTACATCTAGAAGCTCCAATTCCTCTGCTAGCTTATAGACGCTCCTCCAGTTATTTAACCATTTTTTAATACTCTGCTTTTTGTTGTAGGCTTTAAAAGCCGTGTATTAATTAAGGACGTCACGTTTTTAACCTAAGGTGGTAGGGGCAAGTATAGTCTTTAATTCTTAAAGGCGTTTGTATACCATTCCGAGGTCTTTAATAAGAGGGAAGTAGGCTACTAACGTCGTGCGGACGATATAATTGCTAATATTGTTTATAGCTTGCTCTTGCTTCTAATATATGCGGAGGTTGTCCTTGTACTCAGCGTAGAGTTAATTATACACAATAAGTTGGTTTGGATCTAGCTTGGCTATTAATATAGCGGTAGGAAGCATGTCTCTTAGTATAGGTTAACTGGGTAACTACAGCTTTAGAAGCTTATCTTTCTTCTTTAATAGGTTAATATACTGCCATACATTATTTGTTTTAGCAGTGTCTTAAATAATAAAGAACCATTGCATCCAATTAGATGGCTTTTTAAGGATAAGGTTAAATTTTAAATAAGGTCCGTCTATATTGGTTGTTATTTTTAGAATTTAACAGGTTAAGCAGGGTCCTAGGTTAGCATCTTGGCGAAACCTTATTTTAACGTTTTTTAATTCGTCAGTTCGTTCGTCTGTTGGGTACGTTCGTCGGCTAGGTGCAACCGTCCGTTTATTTGGTAGGTAAAGAAGCTTAAGACACTTGCAAAGGTGGTAGAAGTAGTGACTTCGTAAATAAGGTAGTAGATTGATTGGTTTAGCAGGTAGTGCAATCCAGACTTATAACTATAACAGTGCAAGTGTGGGAGAATTGAATGAGCGACTTGATTTTAAATATAGCTCTAGAGTCTCTATATATACATAAGGAAGATGCAGGGAATAGAGATAGGTGGCAAAAATTACAAGGGTAAGCAGCTGAAATGGTAAGATATACAGGGGTAAGCAGCTGAGGTAGTGAGATGGTAGTAAGCAAGTCCGATCTTGGGTCGACAACAGCATAGTACCAGTAGTCGGTTACATTATCTGTATTAAATATAATATCCCTTCCATTTAACACAGTTAATATGTTTAACACTATATAACCTTAGTTACTATTCCTTATTATATAGTTCCACTAGATCTATCCTGGACCGTACCTATATTAACTAACTAGCTTCCTGCAACTCTTCTCCAAGTAGTTATAATATTGTACTTAAAGCGTCCGTAACACTATCTCCCTCCTCTTTATCTTTGTCCTTAAAGATTCCTAACATCTCCAAGTCGTCTACTAGAGGTGTAATGTCCGTTTAATTAGTCTAGTTAATATCCTTGCTTATTATACCTAAAGCCTCTTTTTCTCTTTCCTAGGTTAAGCGTCGCCTTTATATGGTTTCCTCCATACTATTGCTTAGTAAAGTGATGGCGATTCCTTGCTCTCGTTGCGCTAAAGAGGGGTTAGTATACGTTGCGCTAGCAAGTCCTTTATCTTAATAACCCTCCTCTTGCTCTAAGTGCACTAAAGCAAATATTTGATTGTTCTATAACATTCGCTCTATCTCTAACGCTAAGTATGCGTGTCCTATAACTCTTAACAGTCTTTAAGTTCCCTAAGTAACTTATTATAGGGTCTTATATTTAATCTACCACTATAAAACTTAATAGTAAGCTGGCCTCCGCGCTACTTAAGGTTTAATATACCTTAGAAGAGTCCGCACGCGTCCTTAAAGCTTAATATTTAGCTTATGCTTATCTTTAACGTCTTAAACGTGTCTATAAGAAGGTCCGTTCTAAGAAGTAGAAACTTATTTAATAGGGTTTGTCTAAGCTAGGTAATAAAAGAACTGGCTCTCCTCCTATAAGGGAAACAACTCTAAGTAGCTTAGTAATTGCTCCTTTTAGGTCCCCTTTAGGTAACTTATTTTTTAGTAATCCTTCTTTATTAATATTGCCTGACCTACTTTCTTCTGATACTTCTATACCTTTTCTATAGTGTTCCTTAAATTGCTTAGTGGTTTTTAGGTAGTCTTACTATAGTCTATCCACTTTACTTTATACTATATTTCGTTATCTATATCCTTATAACTAATAATCTTTAAAACTTACTATTTATCTTCCTTTTATCCTCTATACGTGTCTGCCTTGTAGACTAGTGGCTTAATATTCCCGTGTGCTAGCTCTAGCATTACAATATATTATATAGGGTAGATTTTTATTTTGGCTAGTAGGTTTAACTTATATATAACTAATAAAATTCTTTGCTTAATTTTAAAAGGTCCTAGTCTAATATAGTCCAATTTCTTACTTAGTTGTTAACTCTTAAAATTTTTATATAATAGCTATACTTTATCTCCCTCCTTAAGATCTGGTCCCTTAGATCTCTTAGCATTATAGTACCTTTTTATTCGCTCTTATACTAGTTTAGCTGTTTCTTTAAGGTCTATATAAAGATTTATTAACGTCTCTATTCTTTATTTAGCTGTGCTACTCGTCTTTTTTACTTAATATAGTGATAACGATGTTCTTAGCTTATATCCGTAATTTGCCTTAAATAGTAATGTCCCCATTTCTTCTTGCGGTATTGTATTATATATAAACTATATAACTGGTAATAACAATACCTAATTATTCTGCGCGTAATTAATATAATGCCTTAAATACTGCTCTAGTGTCTAGTTTAGTCTTTTCATTTATCCGTCTGTCTGCGGATAATACGCTGTAGATATTACTGCGCGAACTCCTTATTCTGCTAGAAATACTTCCTAAAATACTACTATAAATCTTAGATCTCTATCCGATATAATCTTATTTAGTGCTCCATATCTTGTAAATACTTCTTTTATATAGATTCTAGCGACATCCTCTACTAATATCTCTTTAGTGCATGCTATAAAGTATCCCTACTTTGTTAGCTTATCCACTATTACTAAAATCGCGTTATAATCTTGTCCTGTAATTGTCACGAAGTTCAAATAGATGAGTTCATTGATGAAAATGGGTTGATTAATTAATCTTAACTTGATCGTTGATAATCTTATATCATGTCTTTTTGACCTTGATCTGACGTGTCTTTAGTAACGTGTCTTTATGCACGTGACTCGTGCACGTAACCCACGCCTTTAGATAATATAGATTATCTAATACACCCCCTTAGCTTTAAGCTCTTTAAGGTTAAAGCTAGCCACCTTCTCGTGTCCGTTAATGAGTTAATTGAACCGTAATCTCATCTAAATCCTTCTGTCTTGCTCTAATACTGTCCCTTAGGTCCTCTAGTTGCTTCTCCTTATCTAGCTACTCCTTAATATCCACCATCCCAATTATATTAATGAAGCTTTAAAACCTCTGCTTGGGCAGGGCCTTTATAAGTCCATCAGCAATTATCTCCTTTATTACTATCTATTGAAATTATACTCGTCTCATTGCGTATTCCTAACGTAGCTAGTATTAATAGATGTTAACGTGTCGGAGCTTCGTAATCAGCTTTGCCGTATCTTCTATAATTAGTTAGAGCATCTGCGTGTTATCACATTTAATAATTAAGGGCTTGTTTAGGCGTAACGTTATTACTTTAAACAGCCTGCTGATAAAGATAGCTTTCTTTACTGTCTGTAATAGGGCTAATAACTCGGCTTCTATGCTTAACGTCGTTACCGTACCCTACTTGTTTGCTCTCCAGGCGATTGGCCCCCTAAATAGCTTTATAATATATCCTTACAAGCTCTTTCTATTGACGGAGTTGTCCGCGAATAATGCATCGCTGGTATAGATAAATAATTGCGCTTTACCTCTACCGTCTCTTCCATTGTCTTGTCCTTTGTTGCGTATTTCTTTGTCTTTCCCTCTACCATTTATTCCTTCCTTGTCTCCTCTATAGTAGATTGCTCTGCTCCTTATACTATATAGGTACTGGATTACTCTATCTACCGCTTAATAGTACTCTTGGCTTAGGTTCTAATTAAACCTTATTAGCCATAATACTGCAAAAGCAATATCCAGACGCGTTATAGTGGCTGCATAAAGTATTGAACCCATTTTTCTCTAATATAGCATCGTAGAAGCTGCTTCTCTTAGTAGGGACATAGGACGGACTAGTAGGTCTATATCGGGGGACGGAAGCGTTAGACGGATCAATTGGTAATTAATAGGAAGGAGTTCCAATTCTGCTATAGGAGTGTCTAGAAGATGCCCTCTAAGATCTATTTTATACTAGTTAGCTATCTTCTCAATATAGGCTTCCTGGGATAGCTATAGGAGCCTCTAGCTATAATTGCGTAGTATGTGGATTCCTAGAAACTATTTTAGCTCGCTAAGGATACTTATCTGGTATTCCTTGCATAGCTCCTTAATTACTTCTTAAGCTTTCTTCTTATCTGTCTTTTAGTAGCAGAAGACAATATCATTAACATAAAAAAAGACGACTATTCCACCTTTTAGCATGACATATGGCTTCTAAGGTACCTCTTTAAAGCCCAATTCGTTTAACAAGCTCGTGAGATTCTTCTGCCATAATAGTAGTGATTGTTATAGTCCGTATAAGGCTTTTCTTAAGCGCAGTACTTTATCTTTCTTTCCTTTGTTAAACCCTGGCGGTAGCTTTATATAGACAACCTTATTAAGATCACAATAAACAAACGCATTGACTATATCTATTTGTGTCGTCTCTAGGTCGAATTTTGCGGTAATTACCATAAGGGTTCGGAAGGTCGTACTAGCTAATATAATAGCTCTTGTAGGTAGGTCTCCTGGGGCCTATTGATTTCCGCATACTACTAAGCGTGCCTTGCATTTCTGGAGAAATCCGTACTTATCCGTCTTATAGACGAATACCTATATTAAGCTAAGGATCTGCTGTCCCTTTGCATGCTTCTTTTCTGTTTCTTAAAACAACCTTATTTGATAATAAGATTAGAGATAGGCTTATTAAGCCTCTTAGAACTAATCTTAAAGAGGATATATATTAAGGTCCTTAATTAACTAAGGTGGCGGAGGTAAGTTCTTCCTGTATAATCTAACATCACGTATTCTGCCTAATTTCAGCTTACTGTCATTAAGTTGACTATTAAGGTTAAACTTCCTTCCTGCTATAAAGGCGCCTTAATAGGCTAAGGTAATCCTTTTAGTAACAAAGTCTTTAAACCTATTATTACTAGCTTCCTTAAACAAGTCTTTAACTAAATTGTTGGACACCCCCTAAATATTAAACGCATCTCCTGCTTAATAAGCAACGTCCTAATTAGTACCTTATACACCTAACTTTATAGGATACTCGACGTAAAAGGCACATAGAGATTCTTCGTCTTCTTCTATTAAAGGTGGTGTATAGTACACATCTTTAAGAGCTCTTGCAAGCTTGAGATCTGCTAACTTATTAAAGGTTCAAACTGGCTTATTAACGTCATTGTCGTCTTCCTCTTAAATTAACGGTTTAAATATTTCTTTATCGTCTTCCAGAAGGACCTTATTCTTAGTTAGGGTATTAGGGAGTTAAATCTTCTTAATTAGCGTATCTAATTCGGCGTGTAGATCCTTTAAGATGTCCATTCGCTTTCTGTCAAAGAACGTCTTCTTGTTAAAGATAACATCCCTAGTAGAGATAATAATACCTTTATATAGGATCCAGATCCTATAGATATTAGTAGAGTTATAGCCAATAAGGTAGCTAATATGGGCTTGCGGATCTAGCTTACTTAGCCTTTTCTTCTTTAGCTGGGCATCTGACGTCATCGCGTACGCCCTACAGCCGTAGGCCCTTAGGTGCGCTAGTTGCGGCTTTCTTAACCCATTAGCTAGGTAGGTATAGAACCTCTTATATAGTAATTTCCATCCATTGCTTTCTCGTGGCGTTCAATCTCGAAGGTAGACTGTATAGTTAACAATCTCGTTCTATAGATTATGCGGTAGCTTGGCAGCAATTCTTATTACTTATATTCTCTTAATAATTACACCCCCTAAGCGTTCGGCGGTACCGTTCTAAGCTTAGGTATATAGCGCCAAAGGCTTGAATGTAATCCCTTAAGTCTATAGCTATTTAAGAGTTTTCTTTCTCCCTAGCTTATTGTCTGATCTAATAGTGTTAACTTTAAGGTTATACCTTAGATAAATCCATTAGATAAAATCTTTAAGTATTTATAGTATCTCCTTCTCCTTACTATACGTCGTTATAAAATACGGGAAGGTTTTTCCTGAGAAGGTGTTATAGATGAATATAACTCATATAAATCCAGTATGCGCTTCCTTAAGGTTAGTCTAGTTAATATAGAGGTCAAGATAAGGTTTATTAATTTTCTATTTTAAGAACCTTCTTAAGACCTAACGCTTAATTTTGGCGAGACTGTAGTGTTAACATTCTATTATCTTAGGGCCTTAAAGCTTAACTCCTAGGGCGTTAAGACCTAGATAATAAAGGCTTATAGGTCCTAAATAACCTAGACGCAGATGCTATAGATACGCATCACCTTTTAAATCTAGATAAGCGTCTCTTAACGATGCTCTGCGCTTCCGTTAGCGGCGTAGCAGTTAGCTTGTATTGAATGCTAATAGACTTCCTAGTTGGACGTATTTAATAGTCTATTGTCCGTAACGTTCTTCCATTTAATATAGGATTGTGTCGTCCTTCTAAACTAGCAGATTATTGTCTCCTTTATTGTCCTAGTAGAACCCTTGTTTTTAAAGTAGACGGAACAACACTAGATTTATATTAAAGTCCATATAAAAGGCAATGTCCTTAAGACATAGGATTCCCTTGCTCTTATCTAGTTTTGTGACCTAGATAGTAATATCGCCGTAACCTAGTATAGGCACTTCTAAGCTGCCGGCAATGATATATTTATATCTTAGAGCTTTCCTAAAATTATAAAAACGAGAGAGGTTATTAAAGATATAGAGAGTAGTTCCTAAGTTAAGAATAGTTAATAGCTTTAATAGATAGAGTTAACCGGTGTGATATAATTCTAGGAATATTGCATTGGCTTCTCCCTTAATCTTAACTGTCTCCTATTATTATTAAGCTTTATCAACCTTTAATTCCTTAAGCTTAAGTTATTCCACTTAGGCAGCTAGATCCTTATCTTACTCTACCTTTATAAGCACCCTTTTTATATGTGTACCTACGGCTTTAAATCCCTTAGGCCTTTTGCTCTTAAATAGATACCAACAGTTAGGAAGGGTATATCCCCTTATATTACATACTAGGCATTTAAGGTTCTTCGACCTTTTAGAAGACATCTCTTTAGTTAAATTTATACCTGCCCTTTTTTAGCTACAAGATAAGTTGTTCCCTTTTCCTTTTTAGACTTTAGCAGTAATAGAGATACCCTCTTTAGGCTCTCCTATAAAGTCTACATTAAATGCACTCCCTTTTACTGTTGTAGGTACGGCTTTAGAAAGGTTTTGGAATGCTTCTTATAGCTCTATTACTACTTTACAGTATTCTAATAAGGGAGCCGTTTTAGTATTATTTGCCTGCTTTATGTATAGAACAAAATAGGTTTCGCTTATAGGTCATATTGCATTTATAAGGTCTATTAGCTAGATCCTATTAGTTATCTATAGAAGATTATACTTCTCTACTATCTTTATCACATGCTCCCATTGGTTAAGCTACTAGGTGACCTTTATCTGCTTAAGCCCCTTAAGTGACTCTATATACTGCAGCTGTACCTTCCTTATTATAAAGTTCTTTAAGGGCTTAGTGTCTTCTTTTAAACAAATCAGCCATTCTTTAACTATAAGGGAAGGATTAAGCAGTAGCTTCTTCTAAATTAATACTATAGACGTAATCTAGGTGCGTATCTATTATAGATGCTCTTCCTGTTTTAGGAAGTACTTTATATCCTAGTTATAGTATCGTCTGCTATTCTCGTACGCTTTCTGTTAATTCGTTAAGAGCTATATATATAAGGTTGTATTCTTATTGAAATTAGTAACTTCTGGATAGGCTAGTTCTTATAGTAAAGCTCATTAAGGTGCTATATTATTTAGGTCAACGTGTGCCCAAATTCATTTGTCTATAAGGGCTTGTAGTTACCATAGCCATTGTTCCCAGTCTTCTAGCTTATTGAGGATGATCGTCGTCGACGAACTCGACATTGGTAGAGTCATTTTGACTAACAGGCAAAGGAGGAATTAAGATGGTATTTTATTATTAGGATTGTCCTTATTATCAAAATCGTCCTTGTTATCAAAATCGTCCTTTTGACGATAAGGTAGAATTTCATAGAAACTTATAGAATCTCATAGAATCTCGTCCTGTGACGATTGAGGTAGGATTTCTGTCAAAGTCTGCGTCTTGACGATAAGGTGTCAGAGTCTAATAATAAGGTAGAATTTCTTCAAATAATTGAATAATAGCTGACTAGCTTCTTGAGTCGGCGGACCGGGCTCATAACTGTCACAAAGTTTAAATAGATGAGTTCATTGATGAAAATGGGTTGATTGATTGATCTTGACTTAATCATTGATAATCTTGTATTGTGTCTTTTTGACCTTGATCTGACGTGTCTTTAGTGACATGTCTTCGTGCACGTGACTCGTGCACGTGACCCACGCCTTTAGATAATACAGATTATCTGACAGTAATAGGATCTCTTAACTTTGGTAACTTAATAACAAAGTCCTATAATATAACCTCCTATAGTCTTTCTGGTGTCTTAATAGGTTATAGCCCTCTATATGGCTTATACCTTGTTAGTTTATTCCTTTAGCAATCTAGATATTCCTTAATAACTTGTCTTACTAGTCCCTAGATTCCTTAAACAATATACTCCTCTTAAAGTCTTAACACTAAGCCTATAGCTCTATTATATCCTTATATTATTCCCTTATAGAATTCCTTAACAAATTCTTCTGTAATAGACTTAGGTATATATATTGCTTCTCTATTTTTATATTACTCTAAGTCTAGATCCTCTGCCTATATTTCTTAGATCTTCTATATCTAATTACTCTCTAGTAATTTATAGATCTAACTTTCCTTAGTTACTATAATCTTTGGATAATTATACCTAATTAATCTATCTTAATTCTTTTATAATAAAGCTCCTAATAGCTTTTTATTACTTTATAGTTCAGCCTTTCTACTTAGAGCGTCTGCTTGTGCATTGTCTATACCTTTGGTATACTAAATTTTAAAATAGTATTCTATAAGTATTTCCGCCCATTTAACCTGTCTTTAGTTAAGTTCCTTTGTTATTAGGAATCCTATAAAGTTCTTATAGTCTATCTTAACTATAAATAGTTTCTCTGTGCCTTATAAGAATGCTCTCTATTTCTTAAGTACTGTAACTATACCTAACAACTCCTTGTTGTAGATGTCATAGTTTAACTCTAGTAGTGTTATCTTTTAACTGTAGTATGCTACTAGGTGCCACCCATCTTAATATTTCTATAGGAAGCACGCCCCTAGTATAAAGTCTAATATATTTATTTCTATAACCGTCTCTAGACCTAGTTAATAGATCTTAAGAACTGGCTTCTAGGTAAACAACTCTTTAATTCTCTTAAACAGTTCTTATTATTCCTTTCCCTATACCCACGGTTCTTATTTCCTTACTAACTGCGTAAACGGCTCAATGTTCTATAACCATTATGCTATAAACCTTCTACAATAATTACAAAACCCTAGGAATAATCTTAACTGTATAACATTCTCTAGTTTTTGCTAATTTACTATAGCCTCAATCTTCTTGGGATCTATACTAAGTTAGCCTAGTTTAATAATAAATCCAATAAAATTAGTCTTCTGGGTAAAGAACTTATATTTTTTAATTGCTACTAGTATCTATTCTTCCTGTAGTCTCTTTAAGACCTATTTAATGTGTTCTCTATATTCTTCCTTACTCTTTAAGTAGATAATAATGTTGTTAAGGTATACTATAACAAATTCATCTAGGTGTTCTTCTAATACACTATTAATTCACTTCTAGAACGTTACTAGTGCGTTTATAAGCCCAAATTGTATAACTAATAGCTTATATAGTCCTTCCTTTGACCTAAAGGCTGCCTTCTATTTATTACCTTCCTTGATCCTAATCTAATGGTACGCCCATCTCAGATCTATCTTTGTGAAGATCTTTACGTTACCTATTCTATCTTAGATTTCACTAATTAAGGGTAAAGAATACCTATCCTTCCTAGTAATACTGTTTAACTATCTATAGTCTATACATATCCTAAGTTTTCCGTTTTTCTTTAGAATAAATAGTACTGGATATTCTACTAATAACTATAACGGTCTAATATATCCCTTATATAAGTTCTCCTAGATAAACTCCTTAAACGCTACTAACTTGGTTTTAGTAAGCTTATAGATTAAAAAGAACTTTGGACTTATTCCCTCTTTTAATTCTATCTTATAGTCCCATACTGCATGCTCTAATAGCTTTTTACTTTCTAGTAACTATAACTTTTTACCATACTTGTAGTATCTCTTTAGTACACAACTTAAGCTTCGCTTAGTCTTTTTATATATTGCTCTAACCTGGTACTATACCAACTTAGTTTACTATCGTACTTTACGCCGTTAAGTATCCTTAATATTAACCTAACCTATAACCTAATTAATCTTTAGATTGTACTCCTATAACTAAGGCATTTCTAGTATCGCCTTGTCCTGTCCTAATGGTAGAATATTAAAAGATATTCTAACTAGTCTCCCTTTAATAGTTATCTGAATAGGTCCTATTTTAAGATTAATAATACCTCCTCTATAGGCTATCTAATCTCCTAAAATTGTTATAAGTGGATATAGGTATTCCCTTTATCTGTATAGTAACCCCATTCTTTTTACTATTTTTGGTAATATGTAGTTCCTAATTGCTTTACTATCTACTAACACTTTAAACTGCTAATCTTGCTACTTAGCTCTTAAGTTTAGGTATTATTTTTAAATTTCTTTAAGGGTCTAAGGCTCTAATACTAGTTCCCTCTAGTTTTATATACCTCCCCTTTTTCTAACTGTTGGCTGCTAGATCCTGCCTATACTTAGTCTAACTTTAGCTAATACTTAGTTTATTTCTTTTCCTCTATATGCTATGGATAAGTGTTCTCTAGGTACTCCTACCACTATTATCTATCTAGGTATTCTTCTATAAGGAATCTTCCTGGTTAAAGTATTAAGTCTCCTTAACCTTATACTTCTACTAGGTGCTAATTATATATATACTTAGCGTTTCTAAACCGCTTTTCCTCTAGTGCCTAATATATTCTTACTAGGTACTTCCGGTTCTTATCTTTAGGTGCTCTATATATATTACATATATTATCCATATAAGCTATCTATAATAGTGTATAATATGCTATATATTTTGGGTTAACTCTTAGTTTATCTTTATCTTTAAGTTTAAATCTATACCTGGTTAACCTAACCACTGGTATCTCTACTATAGGTACTAAGATTTGTCGCTTACTTCTCTAGTCCCTAGATCCCTCTTCTAGGTTTCTTAATATTATAATTAATACTCCCTTAATATAACTTATATGTTTTTCTATAATGGGTTAGTTTTAGATAACTTTTTTATTTAGCCACATAATAAAGTCTTTCTATTTATTACTGTGTTATTGCCTATACCACTTTCCATATAACTGGTTTAGTGTATATAGTCTATCTATTAGAAAGTACCTTGTTATCGCTATATTATAATATCCTTTAGTATATCTTTCTTTAAACCTAGTTAGAATATCTAGATTTTCTTCTTATTCCAGTTTATCTAACTACTTTGCCCTAGGTATCCCTGCACTCGGCCTATTAGTAACTCTTTATATAGGTGCTCTGTTTCTTATATAACCTAGTATAGCTAATCTCTTGTCTAGCTTTTACTCTTACTATATAATAATTCTTATCCTAAACTTATCCATAGTTTCTTATTTTCTGCATCTTATAGCTAGATCTTTATAGTCGTCTTACTTTTTAATCCTAGTATTAACTATTTAATCTTTAGGCTAAACACTGCGTTTACCTAGGATTACTAATGTTCTTATTTATTCTCCAAACTTATAGTTCTTAAACTTATGTCCTATACTTATTTATTTATTACTAAACTAAATTACTACCCTTTCCTATTAGTTTTCATCCGTTATAGGTTCTTAGGTATGTCTTATCTTATCTTAAGAATCTTAAGCTTCTTTTATCTCTGCTTAAGAATCTTAAGCCTATGGCCTTTTGCCTTTATTAAGTAATAAGCTAGCACTAGCAGTTATCTACTTACTTAGTTTCTTCTAAATATTACTCCTATTGTCTTATAAAGTAATGGAAATCGTATCTAATAGTGTTATAATACCCGTTACTAAACCCTATTTTGTAATGGTCTTAGTCTCTACTTCTATTTTAACTTCTTTAAGGTCTATATGCTCCTAGTAAGCTACCTTTATTGCCTTATTATTAGTAAATGCTTCGCCTTTATTAAATTTATTATCTTTAATGTCTAATCTGCAAGCTGGTTTGCTAGTTTCTTTAAACTTAGATAACAATAGCTCCTATAGCTAATAGCTTACGCCGTACTTAGCGTCTTTATAAATTTAGTATGCGTTATTATAATAATACGCAAAACTGTTAATTAAACACTCTTTTATTCCTTATAGTGCACCATCGTCCTTCTATACGTATGTGCTGTCTGCTGGTCTAGTTCCCTTTACTATATAGTTACTCTAACTACCTCTATAGTCTCTGGCGAAATAACCCTATTTTCCACAATTTATATAAGCTCTATCTTTAAACCATCTTTTTTGCTATAGAGTCCGCCTAAATATCTTTTACTGCTAAGATTTCTAGTTTGGCCTCTACTCCTAGGTCCTTTAATTACTTAATCCTTAACCTTTAGGTTTCTATAGTTTCTTTTCCCATCTTTAGGTTTCTTTAGTATTACTTAGGTCTATTAGCTCTGCGCCATTTTATAGTTTTTAACTCTATATCTGTCGTTGCGTACTCTGCGCCTTATATAACTGTGGAACTCTATCTTACCCTCTCTTAGCTTATTCCCTTTAATAGATTCTATTATTAATCTTTATTAACTAATCTATTAACTCTCTTAGAGTATCCGCATCTTCCATTAGGATAATTACGTCCTGGACTTTAGCCTTAAGTCCCTATTTATACTATGCTATAAGCGCCCTATTATTTCACTTAACCTATATGGCTAGTGTTTAAAACTGTGTTATATACTTAATTACTAAAGTGCGTTGTACTAAGTTCTAAAGCTTTTATTTTACTGTGGTTATAGCCTCTAGGTCTTTAAATATTTGCATTAGTTACTCTACAAACCTATTTTAACTAGTAAATATATACCATACATCCTAGTTAGTAGTTATTATGCCATTAGCCTATATTTCCGTAAGATATGGCTTAAACCACTTAAGTGCCCTCCCCATTAGGAACAATCCTGCATAGGCTACTTAGTCTAATAATATTACTAACTTCGCTCCTTCCTGTACTACCTTAAAGTGCATTTACGTAAGAAATCCCTTAAGCTTTAACTTCTCTCCTAAGAATCGTTTAATTAAAGGTAACTTAATCTTTGCTACTCTAATTCCATTAATACGTTTTTTAAGTATCCTATTATTGTTTTATAAGTGATCAACTATTTCCTATAACTGACCTTGTGTAACTACTTAAGAATCCCTATCATCTATACTGGTATCTCCTAGCCCTAAGGTTGTGGCTATTGCCGACGCTGTTATAACTGGTGCTGCTCTTAGTAGCATATTATTCGATCTTGTTTAGATACCGTAACCTTGGTAGTGAATATATAACGGAACCTTATAGCTTAGACTATAGTAGGTTCTGTTATTAGGCTAGATATATAGGTAAGAATAAAATAACAATATAATAATAACTGGTGGAGTAGTTACCTAACAGATTAACTCTAATTATATTCTAAGATTTACTATAAGGAAAGAACTATCTATAGTAGGGACTAAGGTCCTTTAAATACATAACTATACGCCTAAGAAATCCTCTCTTATACGTGAGGTACGTGTTGTCTGTATTAAACATAACGTCCCTTCCGTTTAATATAGTTAATACGTTTAACACTATATAACCTCGGTTACTATTCCTTATTATATAGTTCTACTAGATCCATTCTAGACCGTACCTATATTAACCAACTAGCTTCCTACGACTCTTCTCCAAGTAGTCGTAACATCGCACTTAAAGCGTCCGTAACATTCTTCGTTAAAGCTTACTAAAATATAGGTAATATCAATCTAGCATTAGGCCTAGTTATAGAAATATTAAAATAAATTAAAAAACTACCTATATTACTGCTAAAACCCCACTACCTGTAATTTAACAGTGCAAGACGCGAACTTACCGTTCTATTAAAAGCTTTATAAGGAAATAAGGCTATAAGACCCTACCAAGGTGCTAAATATATAGATAGAAGAAGGTAAAGAAGCTCACAATAAAGATTAGGTAAATAGTATATAAATATAAGACCTACAGACTTCCTCTATATATTTGGTGCTTTAATAATTTTTATTTAGTAGGCAACAACTAGGTAACTATTTTAGGTCCTCTACTTCCTTATACCTCTAATATTAAGACTTTAAAGCTAATTAAGCCTTTACTATAGCCTCCTTTTTAGCCTCCTTTAAGCCCTCCTCTACTGCCTTTAATTAATCCTCTATATTAAATAGCCGCTAGTTAAACCGTTTAATTACTTATAGTATTTAATACACCTTATTTAACGTATATAGCACGTTCTCCTTTATAACCTTAAGCTGGTCCTTTACCGGCTTATCCTTATTAACATTAACGCGTATAAAGCGGATAGGTGGTGGTAATTTAGGGGAGGACTCTAGAGGATTTTCCTATATAATTAGCAGCTGGTTAATGGAGGAAGGGCGGAAACCTACAGTCATAACATTATATATTACGGCTTTTTGCCCAACTTCCTCAAAAATATATATATATATAGGTGTTTTTAGTGGTGGCCTTCTGCAGCATTTCATTGGCATCGCAATATTGACGTGTTTTAGTAAGGCTTGCTAATAAAATCACGCTAGCTAGGGTGCCTACAGCATGCTAACCTAGGTAGGAGCGCCTAAAGCGCCCAATACAAAAAGTCTCTTTTACCAGACGAAGGGATAAGACATTTTCCAAATGGTGATTTTCTATAACCTAGATAAGAGATTCTAATATTACTATTATCGATCTAACTGCGTAGGCTAGAAGAAACCCAGAAGCATAAAATGGAAAGAAAAAGCTAAAGCAAACATTACAAGCAAGCCACCTAAGGAGTGACTAAGCAGATAAGTGCCAAGCAGACTAAAAACAGGCAGTGTAGGTAGTAATAATCTAGTTTAGGCCATAGTACTAAGTTAGTGTTATTCGGTTACATCTAGTTCCTGCTTGAATTTATCATTACAGCTAGGGGCAGTTGGTATATCGAGATCAAACGAAACTTTCTATATTCCAGAGGCTGAAATAATCGTTAAAGCTCTCGACGCTAAGGGGCCTGTGGATGACCCTAGGTACGGAAGTAATAGTGACGGCGTGTTAATATTGTTGGACTCAAGTGCCCTAAACTTTATTTACGTAAACGGTCGCATAATCTAGGCCTCGCTTACGGTTTTTGCGTTATGCCCGGACCAACAATCTTGCTTAACGTTTATCTTAGTAAGCGACTTAGGCGGCAAACGAGATAAATCTCGCTAGTACTTAACTAGTATAGCTTTATATAAAACCCCTACTAGCTTTATTAAACCCCTGCTAGCGTTATATAACCCCTATACTTATAAGCGCTGTCTCGTTTGCCGTCTGAGGGCCTTTAGTACGAAAATGTATAGAGGTTGACTTAAGACTAGTATCTCTTTTCTACCTTTTCTACTGCCCTACTTTTACCCTAAATAACGTATTTTTAAAAATCTAATCGATTATATAACTAAAGCTACTTTTTAAGAATATTTATATAAAAACCTTATAGTATAAAAGTAAGTTGTTAAAATTACAGGTGGAAAAATATAGAGTGACTTTTTTAGGTTAACTTATGAGATTTAAAGCAATAAGTTTAGATAAAGTGTGTGTCGGAATATTAGTTATGTGACGTAGTTACGAGACTATAAAGCAAGACTAGCTAATTTAACCTTAGAGCAATCCCTTGCTTTAAGACAATAATTAACTACTAACTTCAACACTGTATACGTATCACTATAAGTGATATTTGTGCACGTTAATAAAGCAAGTATACCGACACTAATTAGTAGATATATAGATTAGAAAATACGCAATAAGCTAGAGCTTAAGAACCATACTAGAAATAGTATATAGATTGCCTAGCTGTAATAGAACCTTATAGCAGGAACTACTACGGGTTCTATTATTAGGCTGGGTATATAGGTAAGAATAATTAACAACGTAATAATAACTAGTAGAGTGGTTACCTAACAGATTAACTCCAATTATATTCTAAGATTTACTACAAGGAGAGAACTATCTATAGTAGAGACTAAGGTCCTTTAAATACACAACTATACTCCTAAGAAATCCTCTCTTATATATAAGGTACGTGTTATACGTATTATACACAAATATACACTGCATATACTTCGTACACTATATATAATATTATGTAACTTGCTTACTATTTCTTATTATATAGTTCCACTAGATCCATCCTAGACTGTACCTATATTAACTAACTAGCTTCTTACAACTCTTCCCTAAGTAGTTATAATATTTTACTTAAAGCGTCTGTAACACTATCTCCCTTTTTTTTATCTTTGTCCTTAAAGATTCCTAACATCTCTAAGTCGTCTACTAGAGGTATAATGTCCGTTTAATTAGTCTAGTTAATATCCTTGCTTATTATACCTAAAGCTTCTTCTTCTTTATAAGCGTAATATTATGCTCGCACTGTAGCTGCCATACTATTACTTAGTAAGATAATGTCGTCTCTATATTCTCGTTGTGCGAAAGCGGGGTTAGTGTATATTATAATAGCGAGTCCCTTATCTTAACAACCCTTATTTTACTTAGAGTATACTAAAGCAAACATTTAATCGTCCTGCGATGTTCGCTCTATTTTTAACGCTAAGTGTGCGCGTCCTATAACTCTTAACAGTTTTTAAGTTTCCTAAGTAACTTATTATAGGGTCTCGTGTTTAATCTACCGCTATAAAGCTTAATAGTAAGCTTTTAAGCGCCTTAGATAAACTCCGTTGTTCATAGGAAGCAGAGTAAGAGGCTATAGCTACTTAACAGCGTGCCCTTAAAGCCCATTTATCGGCCTCTACCCATCTTCTTTGTCTTAAGAAAGTGCGTAAGAAGGTCTATTCTAAGGAGTAAAAGCTTATTTAACAAGGTCTATAGGAACTTGGTAATAAAAGGACTGGCTCTCCTCCTATAAGGGAAACAACTCTAAGTAGCTCGGCAATTGCTCCTCTTAGGTCCCCCTTAGGTAACTTATTCTTTAGCAATTCTTTTTTAATACTCCCTAACCTGCTTTTTTTTAATACTTCTATACCTTTCCTATAGCATTCTCTAGGTTGCTTAGTGGTTTCTAGGTAGTCTTACTATAGCCTATTTACTTTACCTTATACCATATTTCGTCTTCTACGTTTTTATGACTAATAATCTTTAAAACTTGCTATTTATCTTCCTCCTATCCTCTATATATGTCTGCCTTATAGACTGGTGGCTTAATATTCCCGTATGCTGGCTCTAGCATTGCAACATATTATATAGGGTAGATCTTTATTTTGGCTAGTAGGTTTAACTTATACATAACTAATAAAATTCTTTACTTGACTTTAAAAGGTCCTAGTCTAACATAGTCCAATTTCTTGCTTAGTTGTTAACTTTTGAAATTTTTATATAGTAGCTATACTTTATCTCCCTCCTTAAGATCTGGTCCCTTAGATCTCTTAGTATTGTAGTACCTTTTTATTTATTCTTGTACTAGTTTAGCTATTTCCATAAGGTCTATATAAAGATTTATTAATATCTTTATTCTTTACTTAGCTGTGCTACTCGTCTTTTTTGCTTAATATGGTAATAATAACGTTCTTAGTTTATACCCGTAATTCGCCTTAAATGGTAATATCCCTATTCCTTCTTATAGTGTTATATTGTATGCAAACTGTGTAATTGGTAATAACAATACCCAATTATTCTATGCGTGATTAATATAATGCCTTAGATACTATTCTAGTGTCTAGTTTAGTCTTTCCGTTTATCCGTCTGTCTGTGGATAATATACTATAGATATTACTGCGCGAACCCTTTATTTTGCCAGAAATACTTCCTAAAATACTACTATAAATCTTAGATCTCTGTCTAATATAATCTTATCTAGTGCTCTATATTTTATAAACACTTCTTTTATATAGATTCTAGCGACATCTTCTACTAATATCTCTTTAGTGTATGCTATAAAGTATCCCCACTTTATTAGCTTATTCACTATTACTAAAATTGCGTTATAATCTTGTCCTATAATAGGATCTCTTGACTTTGGTAACTTAATAATAAAGTCCTATAATATAACCTCCTATGGTCTTCCTAATACTTTAATAGGTTGTAGCCCTCTATATAGCTTATACCTCGTTGGTTTATTTCTTTGGCAATCTAGATATTTTTTTATAATTTATCTTGCTAGTCCCTAGATTCCTTAAATAATGTACTCTTTTTAAAGTCTTAATACTAAGCCTATAGCTCTATTATGTCCTTATATTATTCCCTTGTGGAATTCCTTAATAAATTCTTCTGTAATAGACTTAGGTATATATATTGCTTCTCTGTTTTTATATTGCTCTAAGTCTAAATCCTCTACCTATGCTTTTTGGATCTTTTGTATCTAATTACTCTCTAGTAACTTATAGATCTAACTTTCTTTAGTTGCTGTAATCTTTGGATAATTATACCTAATTAATTTATCTTAATTTTTTTTGCAATAAAGCTCCTAATAGCTTTTTATTACTTTATAGTTTAGCCTTTCTACTTAAAGCGTCTACTCGTGCATTATCTGTACCCTTAGTATACTGAATTTTAAAATAGTATTCTATAAGCATTTCCGCCCATCTAACCTGTCTTTAGTTGAGTTTCTTTATTATTAGGAATCCTATAAGGTTCTTATAGTCCGTCTTAACCATAAATGGTTTCTCTATGCCTTGTAAGAATGCTCTCTATTCCTTAAGTGCTGTAACTATACCTAACAACTCCTTGTTATAGATGTTATAGTTTAACTCTAGTAGTATTATCTTTCAACTATAGTATGCCACTGGGTGCTATCTATCTTGATATTTCTATATAAAGTATACCCCTAGTGTAAAGTCTAATGCATTTGTTTCTATAACCGTCTCTAGACCTAGTTAATAGATTTTAAAAACTGGCTCCTAGGTAAATAATCCTTTGACTTTCTTAAACAGTTCTTATTACTCCTTTCCCTATACCTATAGTTCTTTTTTCTTTGTTAACTATATAAGTGGCTTAATATCCTTTAACCATTGCGCTATAAACCTTTTATAATAATTGCAAAACCCTAGAAATGACCTTAACTATATAACATTCTCTAGTTCTTGCCAATTCACTATAGCCTTGATCTTTTTTAGATCTATATTAAGTTGGCCTAGTTTAATAATAAATTTAACAAAATCAGTTTTCCTAGTAAAGAACTTGCATTTCTTAATTGCTACTAGCATCTGTTCTTCTTGTAGTCTCTTTAAAACCTATTTAATATATTTTCTATATTCCTCCTTATTCTCTAAGTAGATAATAATGTTGTTAAGGTATACCATAATAAATTTATCTAGGTGTTCTCCTAATACACTATTAATTCGCTTCTGGAACGTTATAGGTACATTTATAAGTCTAAATTATATAACTAGTAGTTTATATAGTCCTTCCTTTAACCTAAAGGCTGCCTTTTATTTATTACCTTCCTTGATCCTAATCTAATGGTACGCCTATCTTAGATCTATCTTTGTAAAGATCTTTACGTTGCCTATTCTGTCTTAGATTTTGCTAATTAAGGGTAAAGGATACCTATCCTTCCTAGTAATGCTATTTAACTGTCTATAGTCTATACACATCCTAAGTTTTCTGTTTTTCTTTAGGATAAATAGTACTAGATATTTTGCTAATAACTATAATAGTCTAATATATCCCTTATATAAGTTCTCCTGGATAAACTCCTTAAGCGCTACTAACTCTATTTTAGTAAGCTTATAGATTAGAAAGAACTTTAAACTTATTCCCTTTTCTAACTCTATCTTATAGTCCTATACTGTATGCTCTAATAGCTTTTCACTTTCTAGTAACTATAACTTTTTACCATACTTATAGTATCTTTTTAGTATATAACTTAAGCCTTACTTAGTCTCTTTATATATCACTCCAACTTAGTACTATACTAACTTGGTTTACTATCGCACTTTATACTATTAAGTATTTTTAATATTAACCTAACCTGTAACCCAATTAATCTTTAGATTATATTTCTATAACTAAGGCATTCCTAGTATCGCCTCGTCCTATCCTAATAGTAGAATATTAAAAGACATTCTAACTGGTCTTCCTTTAATAGTTATCTGAATAGGTCCTATTTTAAGATTAATAATGCTTCCTCTATAGGCTATCTAATCTCCTGAAATTATTATAAGTAGATATAGGTATTCCTTCTATCTATATAATAACCCTATTCTTTCTACTACCTTTGGTAATATGTGGTTCCTAATTACTCTACTATTTACTAATACTTTAAACTGCTAATCTTACCATTTAACTTATAAATTTAGGTATTGTCCTTAAATTCCTTTAAGGGTCTAAGGCTCTAATACTAGTTCCCTCTAGTTCTATACGCCTCCCCTTTTCCTAACTATTAGCTGCTCGATTCTACTTATACTTAGTTTAACTTTAGCCAATATTTAGTTTATTTCTTTTCCTCTATATACCATAGATAAGTGTTCTCTAGGCACTTCTACTACTATTATCTATCTAGGCATTCTTCCGTAAGGAATCTTCCTAGTTAAAGTATTAAGTCTTCTTAACCTTATACTTCTACTGGGTGCTATCTATGTATATACTTAGTATTTCTAAACCGCTTTTCCTCTGGTGCCTAATATATCCTTACTAGGTACTTCCGGTTCTTATCTTTTAGTGCTTTATGTATATTATATATATCATCCACATAAGCTATCCATAATAGTGTATAATACGCTATATGTTTTGGGTTAACTCTTAGTTTATCTTTATCCTTAAGTTTAAACCGGTATTTAGTTAACCTAACCACTAATATCTTTACTATAGGTATTAAGATTTGTCGCTTACTTTTTTAGTCCCTAGATCCTTCTTTTAGGTTCCTTAACATTATAATTAACACTCCTTTAATATAACTTATGCGTTTTTCTATAATGGGTTAGTCTTAGACAACTTTTTTATCTAGCTATATATAAAAATCTTCCTATTTGTTATTATGTCGTTGCCTATACCACTTTCTGTATAACTGGTTTAGTGTATATGGTCTATCTATTAGAAAGTACCTTGTTATTACTATATTATAATATCCTTTAGTATATCTTTCTTTAAACCTAGTTAGAATATCTAGATCCTCTTTTTATTTCAGTTTATCTAACTACTTTACTCTAGGTGTCCCTATACTTAGCCTATTAATAACTCTTTATATGGGTACTCTATCCCTTATATATCCTAGTATAGCTAATCTCTTATCTAGCTTTTGCTCCTATTATATAATGATTTTTATTCTAAACTTATCTATAATTTCTTATTTTCTGCGTCTTATAGCTAGATCTTTGTAGTTATTTTACTTTTTAATCCTAGTATTAACTATTTAATCTTTAGGCTAAATACTATATTTACCTAGGATTGCTAACGTTCTTATTTATTCTCCAAACTTATAGTTCTT
>Ga0307507_10000656_pt1 | contig 75007 bp, 36 predicted proteins | sample 7_EM_MG_FD_207223 | JGI IMG/M metagenome (GOLD analysis project Ga0307507, IMG submission 207223) | Populus trichocarpa ectomycorrhiza microbial communities from riparian zone in the Pacific Northwest, United States - 7_EM | ecosystem: Host-associated > Plants > Roots > Unclassified | place... | reverse complement strand
GGAGTTTATAGGAGTTTATACGCGGTTCTAATTAGCCCAGGAGTTTAAAGTAGTTTAGAAAATTAAGAATATTAAAGTAAATATAAATTAAAATTCTAATTTCGTTTAAATCTTTAACCTTAAAATTTTTCTTTATACTTATATCTATCAACCATCTCCTATTAAAGCTTTTTTTTTTTTAAATAAAAAGTTTATAAAATATCTCCTCCTACTCTCTAGGTGCGTGCGCACCCCCCCAATATCCTCCTTAATAAGGAGAGAATACTGCGGGCTACGGCCCTCCTTTATTATCGCTAGCTTCGGTCTAGCAGAATTTATATTAAGACGTAGTTAGTATTAGAACTCTAACTATTAGCTATAATATATAACTAACTAGTTTTAATAGGCGCCTTTACCCTCACTGCCGCCCTCTCCTCCTAGCAGCAGCAGCGGCAGCAGTAATAGCAACAGCAGTAATAGCAGTGACAGCATTACTACCACCACCACCGCTACCAGCACTACTGCCGCCGCCGCCTTCCGCCGCCGCCAACAACAATAACGACAACGACAACAACAATAAGGATAAATAGTTTGGCGGTAGGGAGTTAGAAAAGGAGCCGTAAGTATTAATAACTATATAGTATATACTTAGCTTATATATATTTATAGACCACTACTATTACTATTACTGGCCCCGGCCCCGATCCTGGCTCCGGCTCTGGCTCTGGCTTCCGCTCTGGCTCCTACTCCGGCCCTCCCCGCCCTCGCCCTCCCCGCCCTTACTGCTGCTGGGTTTGCCCTTACCTAGCGCGCCAACCCCGTCCGCCTGCCGTGGGCTTGGGCCCCCTGCGGCAAGACGGCTGCCCTATACGCCCCCACTACCCAGGGCAAATGGTGGTCGTAGTTGGCGGCGGGGTTGGCGGCTATAGGGCCGAATAAACAGAGAGACTGGGGCCATATTAGCTGGATAATAGAGATAGAGTTAGGGGTAGAGTTAGTAGGTAGTAACTAATGCACTACCTACTAAGCCTCGGGCGAGGAGTGTTAGGTATACTCTAAAAAGGGTATATAGTAGGTAAGAAGGCCTAGGGACACCTACGCTTGCTGTTAAGTGGCGGCCCGTTCTAGTGGGTGCAGCCTCTTAAAGCGTAAGTATAAGGACCCTAAGGATCCCTTACCCCCACCTCCTAAGCCAAGGTCTTTGGCGGCGTATAAGCCGTCTAGTAGTCCACCACCAGGTCCTAGCGGCAGTGGCATTACGGCGTAAGGGGGGGGTAAAGGTGGAGGGAAAAGGGGGGGGTTGGCGTTACTTTCTAGCACTCTAGTGCGCTAAAGTGGCGGCTTTTATAGTATGTTCTTTATAGGTAAGCTTTAATCCGGCTGCGTTAATCTAAGGGGTAAAACCCAGATAACAATACTGTCCGGTACAGGCCTAACCGTAAGACATCCTTTGTAGGCAAGCTTTAATCCGGCTATATTAATCCAAGGGGTAATCCCAGATAACAGCACTGTCTAGTGCAGGCCTAACTGCAAGGCGTTATAGAAGCCCTAGAATTGCCTAGTGGGTAGTGTAGGTAGATAGTAGTTAAATACAGTTACTAGGTTTTGTCGTTACCTTATATATAAAAGTTTGTGTAAAAGTTTGTGTAAAAGTTTAATATATAAGTTTATGTAAATTAGTTAGCCTAGTTAAACAGAAACGCAGGCATCTAATTGGCCTAGGAGTTTGTAGGAGTTCGCAAGAGTTTAAGGATTAGGTAAATTTAGCCTAAGGGAGTTATTGCTAATATACTGGTTTATGTCACGGCACTGGCCTGACGCGTTGTTATGACTCGGTGTTGTCATGACACGAGCACAGACCTAACCCCTGAGCGACGTGTATATATACCGCCTCACCTCCTACATAGTTCTGCACACGACATCGTTTGTCAATGATACACAGTCACAGTTACCTCGTTGACCCTCTGCACGTACTGTGACAGTTTAGAGCATTAACAAACGCAGGCATTTAATTGGTCTAGGAGTTTGCAGGAGTTTATAGAAGTTTATAGAAGTCTAGAGATTAGTTAGCTACTGCAATTCCTATAAGGTCGATTGTGTCAATTATTATAAGGTCAATTGTTGGATCAATAACCCCATCTAACCCCTCCCCAATTTGGTCTATATAGTCTTCTATATTAGCAAATCTATTAGGATTATCTAGGGCACCAGAAGGATACAACCCCCTAATAGTATCTAATTATTAGACGTGCTACTAGTTAAATTAATTAACCTTATCTACTAGCACCTCTATACCTGCTTATAAGATATCGCAAGAATTAAAAAACTTTATACTAGCCAATTACTTAGCACTTCGCGGTTTGGCTAGATCTAAAGTAAAGAGAGTATAAGCGAGTAAAAACATATCTAGTAGTGCAGTAGCAGTAGTATAAGTCCTGGGTATATACTCGCTAAATATAGCCTCTACTTTTTTACGTAATGCCCTAACCCAAGTATTAGATAGATATACTCGGTTAAATATAATATCCACGTTATAGGTTAAGTTTTTATAACACTTTATTTTAATCTTATAGCTACCGTTAAGATGCTTAAGCCCAAGGTTAATTGCTTTGTATATAGTAGCCCTACCAGGCCAGTTTACAAGCCTAGAGGATAGTATTGCATGCTATAATTCAGGAGTGTTTACCAGGGAGAGATTCTATTAATAGAATAATATTTCGCGGCTATAGTTGTACTGGGCCACGCCGAAAAAGTAGATAATAAGAGGGTTAATAAGGCGCCTTAGTATACCAATATTAGCATTTTTAACAGCATGCCAAATAGTTAGAAATAGTTCAATCTCCTAAAGCATACGACACATTATACGGAATTCGATATCATTATACGGCTATTTATTAGGGTTATTGCCATTCTATACATCTAATATAAAGGCGGCTAAACAGATGTCTTTAATAAGTTCTAAAAACTAATCTAGTATAAGAGAACTAATTATGTTAGTAATATAGTCTATCTGCTTAAAGAAGTCTCTACTAAAGGCAATAAGGTAGCCCCTACGTTATATTGCTGTATAGAATAATGCAACTACGCGCGCTATAAAGCCCTGCGCAACAATTAGTTCCGTTAAGTAGTATTTAGTATTCTCCTAACTGCATTAACCGCGACCCCATATAGTAGTATTAGCTCGTAGGCAATAATAAGCCTCCTCTCTAAAAAGAGCGGGTGCCTAATGCGTACGGATAATAGTATTTAGTAGGTTTATCTATATATAAAACCACGCAGGTACACTAAAAAGCCAATCCTGTTTGTCGTACGGTTGGCATGCCTAGGTTTGTTCATTTTTAACAGCCCTAATATAGTATATGGTAAGTTGGTCTCTATAGATAAGCCAAAGTTGATTACGGAAGTTGTTACGGATAGCTTTAGCTTTAGTGGGGTCTTCTAGTACCTATAGACCAAGCTAGTCTAGAAATATGCTTTTATAAACGCTATATATACCTTTAATAGTACCCTCGTCCTTAAATATGGCTCCAAATTGCCAGAACTTAGTCTTATTTACAGTAAGACAATATATACTTGGTATTTTAGGATAGCGATCACTATCTCTAAATACAGTATTAACACCAGCTATATAAATTCTCTTAAGTGCATCTAATATAAGGCTTTGTATAATATTCACCCTAACCCTACCGTCTTTATTAGATATACTAGGGGCATCTAGTATATCTTTAAGCCTAAGTAGTAGTGTTGGATTATGCATGGATTAACGCAGACCTAAAGGTAGTAGCTTAGGGCAAAGAACAATAGCCGCCGTTGTTATTGCCTATATAGTAGCTGTATGGCCCATGACCTCGTCACGTTTTTTGTCCTTAAAATTGACGTTATTGTAGACAATTACTGCCTGCTTATTGAACACTTGAAGTTGGAGCTATTTCTAAAGAAGTTAGCTAATTGGCCTAGGAGTTTATAGGAGCTAGATACTATACCTCTACCTCTATAGCAATCTTGCCTATTAACTAATTAGCTTAATAATAACTATGACATATTCTAAGCCCTAATAGAGTCTTAATTACTCGCCGCTTTACACCAGAGCCTATTAAATAGACATCTAGTATTAAAGCGAGAAAGCTAGATCGCTTCTTAGCTTAAGAATAATATACTATACTAGTGATAGCAAATAATCGCCTAGATAATGTATTAGACTTAGGCGTAGCATTATAGCTGGCTTAGTAGGCGCGCTAATTGCTTATAAGTCTTATAAAAACAGTATGCCACATAGGGGCAACCTCCTAGATAGTCCTAAAGACTAGCTTAAAGTCTAGCGTCTCTAGGTCTATAGTATAATTAAATTAAGCAAAATAGGGCTAATAGATAAGATTATTAAGCTCTACAGCAAAAGAATCCACTAGAGAAGAACGCGAGCAGGTGTCCATTATATATAAATTGTCTATAATACGCCTTAGTGCACGCCGTCGCTGATATAGATAGCTATATTGGTGGTGCTTAATTATAACCTCTTTACTCGCTTCTACCCTAGCCCAAGTAAGCATAAAAGTTTTAAAACTCCATTAAACATGGCGTAGTGTATTAGCCACCTATTGTAGCTTAAACTGTGTAGACTGCCGTTCCCTAGAGCTTATATTGTGTCGATCGCGGGTAGGAGAGAAAGGTTCGTTAGAGAAAGGCTAAAGGGCCTTAATAGCGTTGCTATTAAGTTCATTGTCAAGGTCGTCTATATCGCTGTCGGGTTCGTTAAAATACCCATCAGGGTGTCCGTTATAGTGTCCATCAGGAGGTAGAAGAGGGCTGGGAGGAGGGCTGGATAAAGAGCTTTGCGAATCATTAGATAGGGGTATATATACCCCACTGGTAACGTCCATTGTTTCTTAATTAGATAGAGGAGGTAAATGGCTTTTAATTTAATCTAGTTATAACCGTTTTGGAGTTAATTTGGGGTACAAGATACAGCGTTGTAATAGAAGAGTTATCGCTTAATAAGTAATTCTAAGTTTACATACAAAGGGCTCCTATAAGCTCTTAGACCCTCAGGGAGAAATTCCTCTTGGTACGATCTAATTGGTCCAGTAGTTTACAGGACTCTACAGGACTAGGGTAAGGTGATCTAATTGGCTCAGGAGTTTATAGGAGTTCACAAGCGTAGCGCTAAAGGGCTAGCGCCACGCCGTGGCGCAATTTCTTCCCGGGGGTCTGATTTATGAGATAAGCAGTACGTGCATCACCCATGATTCAATTAATATATTTTTATTAACCATGCCTTCTAATCAATACCCTATTCTACTAACTCGGAAGGCTAAACAACTCCCCAAGGCCCTGGCTGCTGCCTGCATTCGAACCTCTGCGGGTTAAGGATTTTTCTCAGCACTCCCTAAAGCCTATTAATCCTATTGGCTAATCCTTATCGATAACGTGTGGACGAATTTTACCGTCGCGGGGGATACTGAGATGTTGACGGTTAGATGGAAATAGGCGGAAATAAGGCGATGGTTCAGACGCGTCTGGTCACAATCAGTACAGCACCAACGCACGCGTGCTAGAATTACCGCTTGTGCTTTCTTCTACGTCAGACTTCACGTTGCAACCCCATCTCACATTGGCACTGCTGTCAAGACGGTCCATGGAGAGTGCTCAAGAGCTTTCTAGGACACAACTTTATTTTCTTCGCCTACCAAGTAATATATTTCCATCATATTTCCATCTGTCGGTCAGCTCTATAAACAATTTGCGCGCCTCTCGTCCGATTTTCAGACATTGCTAATCATATGCGCTCATCCGATTTCAAGTGCTGGGGACCTATCCTGAGCGTTTTCTATGTTGTTACTATTCTCCGTTCATTTCTTGGCATCATGACACAAATTAACCAGATCTCTACCGTCCGCCGTTTCAGGTTGGTCGGTCTTGAAACGATGACGGAACGGGGTTAAGCTACTACACCACCTCGTCAATTCCGGTTGTTAGCGCCTTACTAGTGACGCCTCTCGGGCGGAAATCCTCATATAGATTAGTATAAGTTTCCCCGTCTTGGCAGTGAGCTTCGAAAGACCTCAATATCAAAAATTTATAAAGCTTTTTAAAACTAATAATTATATGGTAGATTGCCTATATACAAATATTTCTGAAGTTATAGTAGCCAAATGAGTGTTAAAATCAACGCTTAGCAATTAAACGAGTGTCTAAATGTCTCCGCTAAGCTCCTAATCGTCCTGCAAGATCCTAATTGTCCTCTAAGCTTTCTACTATCCTCTACCACTTAGTAGGTCCCCTTTCTGCTTTAATTACTACTAAAGGCGTACAGGCATAGAAGCAGCCAGATCCTTAAAGTAGCAGGCCTCTAGATTCTCCCATTCAGATTCAATAGCTGCTTGCATTGCTTCTTTTATTAACAGGCGAGGCTTCCGCTTAGCTAATTAAGTCTTTATTAGATTCTAAACGGCCTTAATTAGGTTAAGATCCAGGCTATTTACTAGCCACTAAAGTAACTTAATATTATCTTCCTAGAACTTGGCGATGGTAATACAAGCTTTATAACAGGGAGCTCTAGAGGATTAGGTAAAGTAGGTTCTAGAGTTCCTTTTATACGGGAAGGATCGTACCCAGGAGAAGGCATAGTAGATACCTTTAAGAATAGAATCTAAAAGATTTTAGTTAGAACTTATTATAGGAATATACAAATTTAGTATAAAAAGTGGTAAGGATGGTATTAACTTATAATAGGCGTAGATAAACATCTTTATACTTAAATCTGTAGAGCCATCTAAAGTCCCTTACAATCGCGCCAAGACTTAATATTCATCCAAACTTAGAAACCTCATCTGTGACCACCGCCATTATTATCCGTCTTAACAGCGTGATTAATCTATCTAAGGGCCTATTTCTAACTTCTATAAAGTCACCTGGGATAAAAGCAAGCCATTTTTAAACTTTGTTACGACCAAAAAGGTCATTTAGACGCTAGAACAGAAGAATAAGGTAAAGGTCATGGTAGAGGCTTAAGAAAGTTGAGGATTGTCACAAATAACGCATCAGCGGCTTAGAAGAGGGGTAGGGAACTAGAAGACGTGTTATTTAGTAGACTTCCTAAGTCAGGTTTCTTACCGCGTGGAGTTCACCTCACCTAATCACGATGCGACTGGCAGAGGCGTCGAAAAGCTTCAAATTAACTATCAGGTGAGGTTGTTCGGCAGTCTCTTTCTGATATTCAGCTGCCAAGCCGGATAGACTGAATTCGTGTTAGTTGGTGGCTTAATCAAAAGCGCTAACAACCGGAATTGACGAGAGGGTGTACACTTGCGGAGATCCTCCGCATAATATCATGTGATCTCCTCTGGATCACATGGCTCCCCCGGGTATCCGTCTCAGGCGTCCCAGAACTCCTCTCTCAGTAGTTCTGGCAGCCTAGTTATTCGGTCCGTAACAAAAGTCAAAAAGTCGGTATATTTGGGTGAGGTCTTAACACTAAAACCACGCGTTTCCAAAAAAGGAAGGAGAAATCCCCTTCTGCGCGGTTGTCCGTACCCAAGTGAGATTAGTCACCAAGTGCCAAGACTACCAATGAACACCGCGCCCAAGCAGATACTTGATCCTTAGCTTCGAACATCGGGGACATTACAAACTTATCTTCTCCGTCGCTCTCCTAACCAATATGGCCCGTAATCGCCAACAGGCACCCGCGAAGTACAGGCGGCAAATACTGGTGATAAATAGTGAGACCGCGCCTCTCTATTCTCCATAAATCCTCCACGCTGACAAAGGACGGGGAAAGGTCCTAAGGGTATCCAGAAAGTAGCAGCGCAAACGCATCTTCGCAGAAGCGTACGTGTGAATAGTACAGCGACTTCTAAGGAACAATCTGATTACAGTCCAACAAGCCCCGCAATTAGCAAAAGAGCCCGAAGAGAGGTATACTACCGCTATTCACCTAGGAATGAATTGAATGTCTGCCTACAGAAGCATATCTACAGCCCTTCTTGTTATAGCTGCAAAACTTACCTGGCTATAGCTACATCGAGACCCGCCGGCACCCCCACAAACTACAAGACGGAAGCGATTGCGGGATCCTAAAGATTCACCTCTAGCGGAGCACCCTCAAAAGCGACCGCGAAAATCCTCTATACAGCCCACCTCGGACCATATACCTGTTAAAGAGCCGGCTGCCAGCTACCCCTTAACCAAATCCAACTTACAAAAGTTTAACAAATTGTTTACCCCGTCAGCGCAAGAGAAGATGGACACTAGATCGGTCGCTTGTTCGAGGGGAAGGGGTAGTAGAAGGCCGACACAGGCGTCTAGTAGAACTTCACGAAGTCGGTCGCGCCATTCATTATCAAGGAGCACAGCAACCGACTTAGACCTAGAGACATCAACACAAAGATCTCAGAAAACATCTTGTACCGCTGCTAGTTATCGCTTTACCAATCTAGAGAGTGCAAGGATATATATCGAAGTTGGGTTGCCACCAGAAGAAGTTCAAGAACGTGTTAAGGCGGTCGCTCAGAGTGATATCCCTTCGGCGAAGAAGGAACTACTGACTAAGCTTGCTAAAGATTTCTGTGGAGACTTCTTAAAGATTCTACGTGGGGCGGCCGGGGAAGATGACTGTATAGAAGTTCTCTATAAGACCCTCTCCTGCATGTTTCCTGGGGATAAATACATGCACTCGAGGAAAGCAGGTACGATATTCTATTTATTCTCCGTGTTTCTCAGCAATACTACTACGTCTTTGAGTGGAATGCTAATTCGCGACGTGCATTTGATCCCTTAGATTGGCGACCCGTTCTCAAGCCTCTTATCCGTTCCTCTTGGGACTTCAGTTTCCTGAATGAGACCGGCAATGATCCTGACGACGTTCTTAATACACTCCCGAGGGAAGCGCCTGAGGAAGCTCCCAACGAAACTATCTCCCAGGTTATTCCAAGAAAGCGAGCGCAGGCAGACACCCAGTACCTTTCCCCACAACGATCTCTCGAATCTTTTAATATGGACGAGGTAGAAATCGCGGACGAAGTAAGTCTCTCAACATCGCTCTCCGCGGTCTAGGCAATTGAGGATGGTGGTTGCTATAGTACTCATACTAGACCAACAGCTAATTCTTTACAAGGCGGTAGCATCGAATGAAGTCATGCCGCCACCCTCCCGATCTACCCGATCGCAAGCGGAGGTAGATGGCTCTCCTATTAAGACGCCTCGCCCAGACGTCACTATCGGCATCTCCCATGACGCAGTCGTGCAAATTTTACATCATACGCAGGGTCTCGACCGTACCCGGGGGAGGGATTTTCTTAATGACCTCCAGCAGAAGACCATATATCGAGAGAACAGGGGACAAAGAGAGCCCGTACTTTGCAGTGAGCCAACTCAAAGAGCGCTCCAAATTCGATTCCCCTTCCTAGTCATAGAAGGTAAATCGTATGCAACCGGCAAACACATCTTCGACGCAGAGAATCAAGCTGCGGTTTCAGGTGCCTGCGCCCTCAAAATCCAATACGATCTTGACGACCTAGCTCAACGCGCTTCTCAAAGCCCTCACTGCCAAGAAACCACTCCTCTGTCTTTCTCTATCTGCACTCAAGGCCCCTTTCACGAACTCTGGGCACATTATGCTATAGTGGAAGATAATGTTCGTAAGTTTCATATGGTACCGGTCAAGACTTGTCGCGCGCCTATATTAGACGAGGTCCTACAGTGGCTAATGTGTGTGGATAATGTAATAAAATGGGGGGCCGGTGAGTTTTTAGAAGGCGTGGTGGAGCGACTGGGCAAAGTGGCCAGGCGGGCCGGAGGTGGAGGGGCCTAGTCACCGTCTCTAGACAGTGTCATGATAGAAGGAGCGGGTCAAATGCCGTCAGCATAAAGCACTGTAAGCAAAATGGCACATGCATAGTTTGGAGTAAGTTAAGGCATCGTCCAAAGCTTCAGGACCTTACCTCACAATTACTTTTATCTATACGGTAGTCCTAGCCGTTTAACTGTTTACCGGGGGTCTGATTTATAAGATAACGTCGCCCCACCTAACTTCTAGAAGCTTGCAAAGGATCCTTCTACCTTAACGCTATTAGCAAGGCATTACTTAGTACTTGGCTGGGACCAATGGCAAAGAAGCACCTTAGACGATACCGATGTTACCTCATACTTGCGACTAGAGGATGCAGTTGCCGCGTACCCTTACAAGTGTCAAGGGCACTATACTCTAGGCCCCAGGTCATAGCCAGGGACCTAAGACACTTATAAGGATACGCGGCAACTGCATCCTCTAGTCGCAAGTATGAGGTAACATCGGTGTCATCTGAGGTGCTTCTTTGCTATTAGTCCTAGCTAGGTACTGAGTAATGCTTTGCAAATCGCGTTAGGGTAGGAGGGTCTTTGGGTGTCAATCACCCTTCCTCCGATCACATTTCTAAAATAAGATACAAGTTGACAACCGATGCATTCTTGTCAACCATCTCGATAGCTCAGACCTCGATTTCGATACACCACACGCTATACTCCAACAGCGATACTTAAAACCGCAAAACATTTACAAATGCAGGAAAAGTCATTTCATACATTTTTAAAAGAGTGCATCACGTTGCAAGGCTCAAGCGCTATTATAAAGACAAGCATGGAAAAGGTAACAACATTATTGTCTTCAAGTGTAAATATCCTAATGTCTCCTAGTGCATATGCAAATTTTACATTCATCATACCATCTACTCATCAGGACCTGCTATTCCAAGTGCTTGACGCCTCGTCGGAGCCTTCTCATCAAAATATGGCTTCTCGGCTAAAGCTGTGACTCTCGTCCCATGTCTTGGCTCAATGCCTTCATAGTCCCAACTTGCATTGTGGATGGTTATTCTGTCCTTTATTAGCTGTGTACGCTTTCTCATTCAATATTTCTGCCTTACCTATTATCCCACAAGGCCGACGTGTTTTGGGTCCACCTGAATCTGACTTGGATATCGACATTCCTTTCATACACGTCATACAAATAGCCAAGGATGAGATCACTTTCCGCTTTATCCAATCCAACGATGCGGACAGTCATAGCACGGTTCACCCAAAGAGCCTTCCAGCCTGTTGCCGGATGCACTCTTACCAATGGATGAACACGTTCTATGTACTTTGGACCAGCAGTAGGATTGTTGCGGTCAAGGTATGGATGTGCGCTACGGTAGACAGCCTCTTTACCGTCAATCAACTTTCGGAAACCAGGAGACAGCTTTTCATAAGCGGCATATCCTGTGACATTATAAGTCAAAGGCGCCACCACGCTATAATTTGGGACGTTTTGGTAGCTTGCCTGATGCCCACAAAGTGTCTCCACCTATGGATGGTATGGTATCATTAAAGAGGTGGGTCACGCCTTTTCCCCATTAGCTCATGTCCTGGCGAGATCAGTGGCAAGAAAGATTACCGGCCGGCTGTCTTTCGTGTACAAGATCTGTATGCCATCGGCTCGCGCCTCCTGGATTCCGGAAGTTCGGCGCAACTTCTGTGGCCCGTAATGCTGGCCAAATGACCGTAGTTCCAGGAACGCCTGGCACTGAAGCAGCTTGCGGCTAATAGGGAGCTCACAATCAGTACAAAGCAGTTTTCACAGGCTCGGAAATTAGAGACACATCTTACGTGAACTTCAATCTCTCCAAACCATTCCCCAAGCTTCACCTGCTCCTGAGGAGTGATTTCTTGGTCACGGAAAAACACCACGCTCCGTTCCGCAATCAAAAGACCAAGTTCATCCTTCTGCTGATCTGTAAGATCCTTCAGCTGTAAGCCCTTGATTTCCGTCCCGATATGTGCGGTCAAGTGAATAACCTCCGTGGCAGCAGACAGCAGGGCTTTCTTTGCCGGGTCGGCACGGGAACCTGGGTCGGTGAAAGGGCGATCATGGTCCCGAACATTATAGACGTCGTCCAAGTAGATGGGTTTTGCCGGCCGGTATGGATAGCCAGCGGAGAGGTCAATGCCTGCCTTTTCAAAACGTTTACGAGCTGCTTCAGGAAGACCCAAAGTGTCTTTTTTGGGTGCAACCGTATCTTTTATTGAAAGCAAGATCGGAAGCGCTACGGGTGCCATTGTGGTCTCACAAGTATGTTTTCTTCGTTTGGTGGTGTCACAGTTCTTAAAGATTCTCACAGTTTGACCTATTCCCGATGGGATTTATTCTACTCGTAAGCATTCTAAAATCCAAGGCTCGATTGTTTTTGTCAGCTTGTTCTATTCCACGTAGGTGACTATTTTGGTGTTGCGGGGTAACCTCAATCACATCATTCTGTAAGCAGATTGCGCTTCACAACTCTACAACGCTCTCTACCACCTTTACCTTATGGACGACTGGGATAGTCGTACATCGTTGGATACTCTTTATCACTATTTCCCTAGGCCCCCACGCCATCTTGCCTATCTGAGGTCTTATTCCGTTTCATATTTGAAACCCCCGCCTTTTAATCGGCCCTGGAGTTGGACAGTATGGGATTCAGATGACGCCATACATAATCTCCGGTTACTCGATGCGGTATCCATGACACGTAGAATCGGCATTTCGAGAGGTCACTCAACGGTCCACGATTACACTGTCCGAATTGCTTGATCTAAGAGCTTAATGATGTTCGCGACGAACAGTCGAATCAGATCAATTTGCTCCTCAACTTCAGGAAGCTTTAGAAGCTGTTTCTAAACCCGAAGTTCATCCGTTTAAGGAACTCTCAAGGTAGTGGGGAGTCTAACCTAGTCGATGCCACTGACCCACTCAAGAACGATGCAAGTCCCCAGAATTTGTATTGCAGATCTTAGTCCCCACTTTCGCTATCATTCTATTCTCTAATATCCGATAGCTCCATCGCCGCTTGCAAATACTGTATCACTATCCTCTCGTCAGGGTAAACACGAATACCATTGAGTAATGTTGCATGATGAAAGCAGTGATCTATTTGGATTGGCGCCTATTTGGAGCGGCCGGCTGGCGCCTCTCTGCATTGGCTGTGGATCTGGTGATTTTGCCGGCGTGGCGTGGATTTGAGGCCGTGGAGCGCTTGGAGCGTCTGATCTATGCCTAAAGTAGTAATAATTAGGCCTAAAGTAGTAGTAAGTAGACCTAAAGTAGAGAAATAGGTATTTAGTTTAAAAAAGGTGGCTTAGTAATACTACCACGTGATTGCACGTGAAGATAAGATAAGAAAATTTATTAGAAATAAGATTGTCTTTTATGTGCCTTCCCCTTTTTTAGTACGCACGTGATATGATGTCTATGCCAAAATTTGCAATGGAGGGCCGCGGCGCGCGCCTGGCGCCAAATCAAATATTGAGGATGTGGAGTGGATTTGACGTCAGATCCACGCCACGCCAATCCAAATAGATCACTGGATGAAAGTATTTCTCTGGATGCTCAACTAGCTGATTAATCATTCTACTTTGGATAATCCGCGATCTTTTGCAGCTATTCCAATCCTTCCGCGTTTGTAATTCCTTAAATTAAATCTGCTAGTCGGAAAGCACTTCAAACAGAAGAATGACTCGATTTCCATCCAAGAGAATTGCGGTCATTGGGGCAGGTATCAGTGGTGTCGCTACCGCAGCTCACCTTAAGAGTGAAGGGCTAAACGTGATCGTGTTTGAGAAATCGCGTGTTGCAGGCGGCGTGTGGTACGTTCCCTTCGGCTAATCGTGACTTAATTGCTAACAAAGAGTAAAATAGGGTGTACGATGGACGGAAGCCTATCGAGCCAGCGTATCCTTCTACTCTTGCATCGCAAGCGGATAGACTATATGTGGATACTCGCACGAACAGCGCCGAGGTTGAGCCGTCAGAGATAGCACGGCTCCAGCATTCTCCGCCCGGGTAAGTAGCATTTGAAGCGTTTACCTTTTGTCCTACAGCAAGTTGATTAAATGGTATTAGGACAGACCTTGTTATATCGGCCTCACCAACAATGTACCCACAAGGTTGTTACAAACAACGCTAAACGCCTTTCCACCTGGAACGCCCGACTTTGTCGGTCATTCGGTTTTGAAAACATACATACAGGACACCTCTCGCAAGACTGGAGTAGAAAATATTACGGTATATGATACTGAGGTGAGGAATGTTCAGAAGAGCGGTAAGAAATGGATAGTAGAAACGGTCACTCTTAGTAGTGATAGTACCGCAAGGAAATATAAGCGGAGGACGATATGGGTATGTATGCGCATCCGAAGCTGCAATTTAGGACTGAGTTTTTCAGGAATTTGATGCGGTCATAGCTGCCTCCGGCCATTATCATGCAGCTCGAGTTCCAAATATCCTCGGGTTAAACGAGTTGAAGAAGCGATGGCCGAGTCGAGTTCAGCACTCGATGGGATACAGAACGCCGGACGCATTCAAAGGAAAAGCACGTCACGTCCTACTAGATAGCTACTTCACGCCATTCTAACTCTCTGACTAACCGTCTTCAACCTTTAGAATGTCGTCCTAGTGGGTGCAGGCGTATCTTCCACGGATATCGCTCGCGAACTCGGCCCCGTATCGAACCAAATATATCAAGTCCACCGAAATGGCGCTTTTGATCTCCCCTCAAGCCTCTTGCCTTCAAATGCTAATAGAGTTAGCGAGATTGAGTCTTTCGATCTTTCACATTCACACCCAGATGGCCCTCTGCCGGAAGCAGAATCCATTCCTACTACCATAATCCTGAAATCTAGGCAAAAGCTTTGTGACATCCACCATATTGTGTTGTGCACTGGCTATCACGTTTTCCTGCCTTTCCTACGCTACCTCCACTCTGATAATACACCAGTTCACCTCGCAGATGACAAAGTCCTTGTGACTAACGGCACACAACGTCATAACATTCACAAAGATATCTTCTATATCCCAGATCCAACGCTGATTTTCGTGGGTGTCCCGTATTTTACAGCTACATTTACACTATTCGAATTCCAGGCAATGGTGGTGGCGAAGGTGTTGAGTAGTAAGGTTAAATTACCCAAGGAGAGCTTTATGAGAGCGGAATACAGGAAAAGAGTGGAAGAAAAAGGCTTTGGCAAAAGATTTCACAGTCTAAAGGGTAGGGAGGTAGACTACGTGGATGAGTTGTTAACTTGGGTGAATGCAGATTTGGAGAAGCAAGGCCTGGAGAAGCTGAAAGGACATACGGAAGCATGGAAGGAGCTGAAGGTGGAGCAAGTGGAGAGGATAAAGGTCATGTTCGCAGGAAAGAATGAGCCAGAAAGGCAGCTAACGTTGGTTTGTTGAGTGCATTTCCGAGATTGCGAAAGTGTACTTACCTGATTTAAGAGGCCCATTTTTCGATACCATAGCATCGTTTAATCTGCAATGCTAAAGGAGAAATAGCCATGGAGTGTGTTGTTTACCTTTGCGTTAAGGTGTGTTCCCAAAATTGAAAATTGAAAGTTTTCGAGTGACTGCAACCGGACCAATCGCAACCGACCAGAAACGAAGCGGTGCACTGATCTTGAATCAACGACACTCCCCACTTTCGTCATCACGAACATCATATTGCTAGTGCATGGATCACTAGATGGTATGACGTTACTATGTCGACAATAATTTCTTTTTACATATTGAGCTATAAGGCTTTGCCGTAGCATTCGGTTTAATCAGGGGCACGATAAAACAGTGTTTAGATGACTGTCGATAGTGTCGACGAGCCTTAATCACTCCTAGGGTGCGACTAGTTACGTCACACGGCGCGACCTCGCCGCAGACACACGTCGCCGTCCCTCTCACACTACTACTTGCCGACTTGAAGACCTCATACCACTATCCGCAGATTCGCCGTCTATGCTGCAGGAGATTCGCTGGATTGCAGGCAGACTTGTCACAAGACACGACAACTCGTCCCTCTTATCCTCTCCTACCAAGACGCGCTGACCCGGAGACCTCGAGTCGCTGTCCCTGCCGGTCGAAGACTTCCTGAGCAAGAGCCCTCATTCCAAACACTGCAAGTCGCCGCTTCAAGCCGATCGCAAGTTCTCATACTCTCTCTACTGCGTGATGCAGTCTGTGCTGCGCTTTTTCAGGAGCACACCTCTATCTTCAGCCTCGATTGGTCGCATCGAAGCGGTCTACTCGTTAATAACCCTGTTATCCGGAATGATAAGAGGCTCTCTGGCATAAGTTGCAACTAAAATAGTGACATACGGCTACAACATCGGCTTAAGTACGAATTACATAGACGCAAGTTCCGCGGATGACAATACGGTTGAAATATGAAATCCAAGTTTGATTTACTGACCTGAGATAAACGAATATATCGGACTACCTGCCACCCCTTGATCTACTAGCTACCTCAACCATCGAGCTTTACTCTCAATAAAGATACGGTAGACATCCAGCATACCAACAGACAAGCAGCCCCCACCTGAGCCCAAATATACCAAGATTCTCCCCTAACTAAATAATGGTAGCTTCGCATATCTCAATCAAATGGTGTTAACCTAAAAATTAGGTCAGAAAATGAGGGCTCGTGTAAAGATTGATCTATGAAGAAATAGAGGCCCTATATATGGGGGGGAGGGGTACAGGCAACTAAGACAGTTATTAGGCAACTGAGACATCCAGATTACGTTCGACAGATAGAGACTTCAAAGTCTGTGCAGGTATTCCCTGAAGGGGTTGTTTTCGAGCTTATAACCGTAATTCGCCAGAGGAAATTGGATCAGGGGGATTTCTTACTGAACAACTTGAATTCGTTTTCAGATCTACGATGGAACCCTCCAAGATTAAGACAAAAGGACCCTTAGACGTTCACTCCGTCTTAAGCAAGCTTAAAGTCCACCACGGGCCCATTACACGCAACTCCTATGTAATCCACTAACCGGAACTCATCCAATCTGTGTCTCTCTTCTTCTAGATCCGGACTACCGCCTCCTAAATTCATATCTGTAGCTGCAAGCCGCATATCAAAGCGATGCAGAATGTGTACCAACACGAGTTTTCAACTCCAAATACGCTACATTCTTCCCAATACACCCGCGAATGCCTAAGTTAAACGGACAAAATGTCCAATGAGCGAGCTCAACGCTTTTTCTAGAGGTTCTCTCCGAGGAAATCCAACGTTCTGGGCGGAATTACCATGGGCCGGGGTAATATTCGATGTTGTGGTAGATTGAGTATGCGGGAACGGCGACCGCCATACCACCAGGAATGTGGTGCTCGCAGATGTCAATACCGCCCGGGAGCAGCGTGGTCGATTAAGCGGCCAGTCCGTAGTCTAACTGACGCCCGATTGATCGCCCTATTTTTAGCTGCCCAATCCAGTCAGTCTATGAGGTTATTCGTCTTAATCCGGATTGCATCCGATTAAGGCCGGATATTAGGTGTAGAAGTGAGTATTAGTGGCAGTATTAGAAGTAGCTAATGACGGTATAGGCCTAGGAGGAAATGAGCTTTAGGATAGATCTAAGAGTTAGTTCATAAGCCCTAAATTAACTTAATTTAATAGTGATACACGCTGTTAGAAGCTACTATATTAGAGGCGCAAACAGGAGGCCTTCCAGTAGAGCTATTATAGTAAGATAGCCTTATGTGGTTATTTACCCTAAAGTCAGTTTGGTAATAGGCTTAGGGGAGGTATAAAATTGGGCCTAGGACTAGCCAAAAGTTACCTAATTCACGTCTTATACACGCTACTTAAAAGCCTAAGCGTAATAGGATTAATATTACTATATTAGGTGGTAATTAAGGGGTAGGGGATTAGGTAGTAGTAATTAAGGAGGCATATTATAGGGTGTTGTAAGATTTAAGTTGTGGGGAAGGCCTGTGCATATAACCTTAATCCTATTAATCTAATTAGCTAGATTAAGGTTTGAACTATACACAGAAAACAACTTTAACTTGCCCATATTATTAACTCCTTTCTCTTACTAATACTATACTATTGCCACATCTAATTTCACTATTCTAAGGCGTAGAAACTACTTTAATATAGTTATAATAGCTGCTAGAAAATTTGTTACGCGTTTAGAGCACGCGCTGTTATATGCGTGTTGTAACAAGAACGCGAATACAATGCAATTAAAATTATAATATAAAAGGTTAATAACCCTTAAAGAGAACTCTCTACTAAGTCGTTTCTATATTGTTAAACTGCCTCTTTTACTTCCTCTATCTGTTAATTATCATAGATTGCTTTGTTACTCGAGTTCCAACCGCCTCCTGCTACTCTATAGGCTCTTCTTATAGCCACGCGTCGTCTTCTAATAGCTCTAGCAGCTTACCAAGCTGCCTTCGCAGTAGCCCTCCTAAGAGCACTTACTCTCCTACAGGCTCTACTGTTTAAAAGACTGCTAATTATATTATTGTGGACTCTCCTCCTAATAATTCCAAAGTAGAAGACTCTAATATTTGTTAAGGAAGTAATAAGAAGCAATTTATAAAGAACGGCCGTTAAGTAATAACCCAGAAGGACCTTCTATTTAGTTATAAGCCTTCCTTTCTACGCCGCTAGCGCGCCTGGAAGTTATATATATAGGCTTATAGCTATCTAGTTAAGAACTGATCTGGGTGTGATTGCTAGGCCTATAAGCAGTGTACGTTAAGCTCTAGATACTTTATCTATAATACTAATAATCTAATAGTGAGTAATAGGCGTCTTCTAAAAAGCTTAGTATAACTTTATATTTGCTGCAAGTGGAACTTCTTATATTATTAAACACCTCTGGAGGTACTACTGTATTGGTTATAACGGTGCTAATCTTACTACTAAGAATCCTTCTGCCTCTCCTGCCTCTCCTACCTCTAGAACTATGCTCACGATGTCCTATAACCTAGTTACCCTAGTTAATTTAGATAAGGCGCGGAAGCTATTTACTAAGTTTATTATTATAGAAGGAATTACTAGGCGCCAAAGCATAAGCCCTTAGCTGTAGCGCCTTATTAAGCTCTTAAATCCTACTATAAATAGTATCTACCCTAACTTTTATAGTACTAGCTATAAGTGGATTAAGGCATAATATATTAAAGCCTGTAAAGCCGTTACTAAGCTTATATGGAATACAATTAGCAGGATATATATAAGCTTTAACGCTTAGAGTTTATGTAGTAACCTCTGTGTTCTATTAGTGGTAGCCCACTTTACTAACTAGCTCGGCTATTTATAGGCTCTTCTAATTAGCTTACCTAAAATCTATAGCTCTAAGACTGGTAAGAACATAGCAGCTCTTCTCTTTAGCGTATTTAAACGCTATAATATTACCCATAAGCTTGGCTTCCTTATTGCCGATAATACAACTATAAATAATAGAGTTATTAATCTTCTATCTACCCGGTATAGAGAGGACACTAAGCAATGCTATATTAGGTATTCTGGCTATATACTTAACCTTATAGCAAAGGCAATTATATTTAGCGACGGTATAAGCCTTTTTAAGAGGAGGCTTGCAAGTATAAGTAAGGAAGATTAGTACACTAAGTAGAGGAAGAAGAGCTTAATTGGTAAGGTGTATAATATTGTTTGGTGGCTACAAGACTCGCCTAAACGTATATAGGCCTTTAAGGAGCTCCAGAAGTTCTGTCCCTCTCTTAAGTTAAAGCTAAATAAGTTATTTAAGGCGTATTTACTACTAAGTAATAGGGGAGTTAGATAGAACTTAACGTTTTTATAGGTAGATACTAGTAAGCAAAGCTTTTATATTATAACTCTAGAAAAAATCATTAGCAATATTAGTCTCCCGCCCGCCTTAATAACCTTCCTAATTCTTATTTTTTTTAATTCTCCTATTTTAGAGCATTAAAAGAGGCCTTATATTATGCAGCTCCGCTATTTAGAACCTTCTTATATGGTGGTGTTAATACTTAGATAAAGACTAGTGATTTAGCTTTTATATTGCGGATTTCCTTATAATACTCTCCTTATTAAATCGTCTATTTTCTTTCCTTAATAAATGCGCAGCTATCTTAAAAATATTACTAAGCACCGCATCTTATATGGTTTTAGTGTAAACTATAGCCAAATTATATATATGCAAGTACCGTATATCTATTTATTAAATGGCTTCTAATTTTTTCCTATTGTTAACGACTCAGTTAATCGAGGCACGAGTACGGCAAGAGGGACGCGCAAGCCTGTACAATTGGTAGTCTATAAATGAGGATCCAAAGCTAGAGAAAGGAAAGAGGAAGAATAGAAGCACCGCTCGAAGTTATATACAATCCTCTGGTTACGTAACGGCAATTTGCGGCAATCTACGGCAATGTGCCAGCGCTGTAACATTACCCCCCCCCCTCCAAAAAAGCCTGTCCTTAGGCTTTGTATGTCTGTATTATATCCGTGGGGTATTCTTATCTATATGCTCAACAGGTAGCTTATTGTCTTCGGTATACTAGCACTTTATCCACTTGTTTAGATACTTTAGGGGTCCTAGCTTGTTAGGGTATTAATTATAAAACTCTTTAAGCTTCTGGGGGCAACCTATAAAGTTCTAAACAGGGTACTAGGTTGGGTCTAGATTATAACCTTTCCATTAAATATGGTATTTTAGCGTTCCTTATACTAGTTTATAGGCTAGTATTTCATTAACTTCCCATTTATTATTGCTATTAACTTAAATTAGTAGTAGAGGCTTATTCTTTTATCCAGGTAGTGGGTTATTTACAGCTTTCTATAGCTTATCTGGTAAGAAAATAGGGTGGACTTTAATTAAGTCTGGGAGTTTAACCTTATATAAGTTGCCTTCTTTATTAAGGATCTTATACGGTCCTGCTATTTTATAGTCTAACTTATAGCTAGGCCGTTCTATCTTTTAGTTCTTTATTATAACCTAGACCTTATTGCCTACAGTAAAGTCGGGCTTACGCCTGTGCTTATTTGCCTGCTGTTCTATTAATTTCTAGGCCTTCTCTAGGTTTTTATAGGCTACTGCCTATGCTTTTTCTAAGCATCTAGCATACTACTGTGCTTCCTTATAAGATAGTTTTTTGTATATGGTTTGTGGTCCTTCTGGTCTCTCCCAGTTAAAGCTTATATAGGGTAAGTATCCTATTTCTAGCTAAATAGGTGCAAACCCTATAGAGTTATAAGGTAGGGTTGCCTAGGCGTAGTCTATTATAGGTAGTAGTTCGCCCTAGTTGTCCTAAAAGTAGTTAATAAAGGGCTAGAGTCTCTCGTCTAAGTATTAATTTATAATCTCCGTCTGACTGTCTATTTAGGGGTGTGACGGCTCGCACAAATGCCTCTGAACCGAAGCTTGTGGATTGCTATCTAGTAAAGATACTAAGCTAAGGAGAAGAAAAGAAGGGGGTCGCAAGGACCATAGTAAACATATATAAAGGGGCAGCCGCTAAGGCGCTAGCAGTAAGCGAGCCAATTGTAGGTTGGCAGAATATGGCAGCAGTATGGCAGAATTTGGCAGGTTGCGCTCTAGCACCGTTATATCACCCCCCCCCTCCTAAAAAAGCCTGCCCTTAGGTGTTGTCTAAGCTCCCTATTATTGTCTAAATTGTTATAATTATCTAACCCTTCTTCCTAGCATTTAATCTAGTTATCTAATTTACGTAGTAGTCCAGGGAGGTTAGGGTAGGCTAGGTGGAAGTCCCATAACTTATAGGGGGAGTACTTAAAATTAGATGCGGGGTACTACTTTAGGTCGTTATTATAGCCTACCCAGCTTATATAGTATTTTATAATATTACGGACCTTTTTTACTGCTAGGATTTCTTTAACTTCCTATTTTTTGTCTTTAGCAATCTAGATTAGTGGTGGGGGGTTGTTATACTATCTAGGTAGTGGATTATCCGTAGCCTTTTATAGCCGGTCTAGAGAGAAGACGGGGTGGATCCTTATTAACTTTAGTAGCTTAACCTTAAAAGAGTATTTTACCTTTTAAAGAGTCTTATATGGGCTAGCTATTTAGTGGTTTAACTTATAGCTTGGCCTCTAGGTTTTCTAGTTCTTTATTAACACCTATACCTTATCTCCTACTTAGAAGTCTTTCTTGCGATAATATTGGTTTATATTAGACTCCTTTTTTTCTTGCGCCTTTTTTATAATTGTTTAAGTAGTCTCCTAGGCTCTATATATTCTCTCAGCAAATGCCTGGGCCTCTTTATAGCTAAGGCGTTCGTGGGCTGTAGTGGGTTTAGTAGGCCTATCCCAATTAAAGGATGTTCGTGGTGTATACCCATAGAGTAGTTCAAATGGGGACATCCCTATACTGTTATAGGGGAGTGTAAGCTGCGCGTAGTTTATTATAGGTAGTAATTCCAACTAGTTGTCCTAATAGTAGTTTATAAAGGGCCGTAGTTGCTAGTTAAGGTACTAGTTTATAATCTTAGTTTAGCTGTTAGTCTAAGGGTGGAATATAGTAGAGAGCTTAATCTTAATCCTAAGGATATAGTAGAGTTTATTCTAGAAATCTAATATAAACTAGGGGCCATGGTTAGAGATAATTAATTTAGGGGCGCCGTAGAATTAATAGATGTTATTAATATAGAGGCAGGCCATATCCTTTATAGTTATAGTCTTAAAATAAGGGAGGGAGACGGATTGCTTATATAGTTAGTTAACCACTACAAAGGCTGCATCGTGGCTGTAGGCGTCCTTTAGAAATGACTTAAAGTCTATAGTAATATATTACTAAGGGCGTTCTGGAACTGGCAGCGGTTATAGCTACCTAGGAGTTTAATCCCTAGGGGCATTTATGCATTTATAGGCGTGGTAGTTTCTAATAAATTAATCTATATTAGATAGAAGTCCTTACTAGTAGTAATGGGGCGCTAGTAGTTAGTAGGTCTTATTATAACTAGGGTATACTATAGAGACTTAATAGTAGGCTTTATGGATTAACTCTATCTATAGGTTATTAATATCTAGAACTATAAGCCGTTTTTAGTATAAAAGTAGTTTTTCTTCTATTTCCAAATTAGGGTCCTCCTTTGTGGCTTAGTTATAGAAGGCTTTTAGGGAGTTAGCCATGTGGTTTATAGTTAGGATGCGGTTAACTAGCCCTATTAGTTTATCTAAGACTGCTCCCTTTAAGGGTGCTAGCTTATTCCGTTTAGAGTCTAGTTCTTTAAGAATTTACGGGTTAAGCTATTTGGGATAGAGGAGGGTGTATATCTAGTATTAGGTTTTTAGATTATCCTAGGGTCCTATATCTTATTCCCTTTGGGTTAGTATATTAGCTTTAGTGTTTTGCTTGCTAGAATAATATATAATTATAAAGAAGAATTTAGAGAGTATTTTGGCCTAGTAGGCTTGTTATCTAGTAAGCTGCTTTATAGTTATAAAGTACTTTAGGGCTTTATAATCCGTATATATCTTAATCTAGGAGTTTGTGCCTTTAAGCTCTGCGCATTATTGGGATAATAATTAGATAATAGCTAGTATTTCTTTATTATATACCTCGTAGTTACACTTAGCTGGGTCTATTATTTTTAAGAAGAAGGTAATAGGGTACTATTTACCGTCTAGATATAACTGTAATAGGATTCCCGCTATAACTCTATTAGAAGCGTCCATCTCTAGCATTAATTTAAGGTCTAAGTTATAGTAATAAAGAATTAGAGAAGAGATAAGCTAATCTTTTATCTCTTTAAAGGCTTCCATACAGTTATTATTAAAGGTAAAAGGCGTATTCTTTTAGGTAAGTTATATAAGAGGCTTTACTACTACTCCATAGTTACGGATAAAACGGCGATAGAAGTTATAGAAGCTAAGAAAGGACTAAATTCCCTTTATAGTATAAGGGGGTTTCTAGTTATAGATTACTTTAACCTTTTTAGGGTTAACCTTAATTCCTTCTATACTAACGATAAACCTAAGGTACTTTGTTTGTTTTACCCCAAACTTATATTTCTTAATATTAACTTATAAGCCTATGTTTTGTAATCTCTCTAGGACCTTCTTAACATAAACTTAGTGCTTAAGTTTATTGTTTAAGTAAATAAGAATATTATCTAGGTATACTATATAGAATTCGTTAAGGTAATTAAAAAGAACGTTATTTATATACCTTTAGTATATAGCCGGTCCGTTTATTAGTCCAAAAGGAAGAACTTTATATTTATAGGACCTATAACAGGTATAGAACGTTGTTAAATCTTTAAATACAGGGTCTATTCTAATTTAGTAAAACGCTTGGCGGATATTAAGTTTAGTAAAAATCCTTGCCTGGCTTAGACGTATAAGGGTCTTATTAATTAAAGGAATAGGATATTAATTCTTTTAAGTAATAGTATTTAGCTTTTAATAGTCGATATAGAAACAAAGGCCTCTATTAGGCTTTTTTATAAATAGGATAGGGGAAGTAAAAGGGGCTTAACTTAGCTTAATAAACCCTTTATTAAGGTTATTAATTAAGTACTACTTGGTTACTTTTAGCTTATCTATTAATTATTAGTAGAGAGGGCTATAGCCTAGCAAGTTATTAGCTTCTAATTAAATCTTATAATTATATATCTAGTAAGGGGGTAACTTATCTAATATTACTTTTAAGAATGCGTCCTCATATCTTATATAAATAGTAGGAAGGAGGCGTTTAACTAGCTCCTTGTTAGTTTCCTTAGCTGGCTCTTCTTCCCTCTTGGCGATAATCTAGTTAATTTTATATAAGCTAATTATAAAGACCTCATTGTCCCTTCTATACATATTAAAGTGGAATGCTATAGCGCTGATTATAGTAATATCTACCGTAGGGGGGTCGCGTGATAATAGGGGTATATAGGACTTTAGGGGCTTCTAAGGTAAAGGCGTTATTATTAGTCCTTTTAGCTCCTGTTATATCTTTTAGAGGTCGTCCCTTATATCCTATTAGTATATTCTCTTCCCTATTAGTTAGATCTATGTGATTTAGATATTATCTATATTACTATCTATCCCGCTGCCATAAGTAGAGTTTTTATTAACTGTAGCGCTCTAGGGGAGTATCTCTATTAGTATAAATAAGTTTCTTCTGGCCTCGCGGCGGGTATCTTCTTAGATAAAGGCTAGGTCGCGGTCCCTAACATCCTACTAATAGGTAGGGTTAGCCTTCGTGGCTAGTATCTTGTGGTCGGTTTAGATTTCCCTAATAAAGAAGGGTAATTTTAGTCTATCCTCTAGCTAGATAAATTGTCTTTATTATATATTTAGCTAAATATTAAAATAGGATATCTATTTTTAGTTAAGGATTATATTGTGGGACCCTAGGTCTAGGACACAAAAGGGGATACTATACTAGTATTATCTATTAAGAGCGACATGCAACTTTAAGATATAGGTAACTGGCTTACTAGCTTAACTATTATAGCCTTTTACTTAGATAGGCTTTTCTAGTCTAGTAGCTTCTATATTTAGAAACTTAGCAATATTATTTATATAGACAGTATTTATAAAGGCAAAGCTATTTACTCTAGTGTTAATAAGGGCGGTTATATTAACTCTATATCCATTTTAAGATACTGTATATAGAACCGTAAAGTGTTTTCCACCTATTAACTAACTTAGATTAATCTCTTTAAGATTAATAGGGTACCCTAGGGGGGAGTCTTTCCCTAGGGTTCTTCTTTTCCTAACTTATTAGATATTTCTTCTTCCTCTATCTCCTTAATATCGCCTATATTCTTTAGCTCTAGGCAAGATAAGGCAAAGTAATCCTCCTTATTGCAGTTATAGAATATAGCCGAGGTAGGGTTGATTAGGGTATTGCAACAGGGACCAACTAAGGGCGTAGTACATGGCTAGTTGGATAAGGCTTACCGGTGCATAGTTATAACCGCTTTTGGTATAAGAGTAGTTGTAGCTTATCTTCCTACTCTAGCTTTTATAGGTGTGGCTAACAAGTTCTAATTACTATATAGTTACTTCTACTAATTAGGGCGGGTGTTAATCCGCTTTAGTTCTAAGTCTAATAATAGGCAATAAGCAGCGAGTCTTTTATAGGTTAGTAGGTTATTTAAGGTTATAGCAATCTTTTCTTATAGCCGGATTGTTAGCTTATTATATAGATCCAAACAGTAGTTCTTAAGGGGAACCTGGCCTTCTCCCATAAGGTATAGGAATTAAGTCTAGAACTTAGCGAAGGGTTGGTTTAGTTTTATTATTAGGCGATTATAGTTATACTAGGCATCCTATACTTTATTTAGGTTAATATAGATAGTAGCTAGATACTATATTATCTTATTAATAGATATAAATTGGACAGGGGAATTATCCTTAAACTTGGCTTAAAGGTGCTATTAGGCGTCCCCTATGGTTTAACTAAAGAGGTAAAGCATTTTGGCTTCTTTAGAAAGGAAATAGTTATAGTTAATATAGAGCTTTCCTTATACTTAAATCCTCTAATTTTTAAAGGTAGGGTCTATCCCGTTAGATAGTAGTTGGGGGTTAGGGAGCTTAATAGACTTTAATTACTTTATTATTATATCTATACTCCCTAGTATATTATATTTAGTTAAGTTAATAGGACGACTAGGACTTCTAAAAGGGGGGGCTAAGCTGCTTTATAGGGCTATAAGGCTGTCTAGGATCTCTTATAGGGTCTCCTATATACTTTAAGCTTAGAGACGGTTGGCTTCTTAATTAGCCATTAGAGCACGAATCTGTTTATATACATCTATAATATTATTATTATCTTTAATTTCTAATCCTAATTGAATCTCGTGTTCTTCTTAGGTTGGGGCAGCTCTTTTAGATAAGCTTACTTTAGGTACCATTGTTGGCTACCTAGGGTTCGTTGGTATTGTACGCTTTAGTTTTAATTCTAGGGGTATAGGTCTAGTCCTATTTAGCTTATAAAGTAGGATATTATTAAGGCCTTCCCAGGCAGTGTAGAGTTGTTTTGGTGTCTAAGTATAGCGCGTTAACGCGTCGTTGCAGACAAATATTCTTTAGGGTAGGATATTATTGAGGCCTTCCCAGGCAATATAGGGAGAGCTTAGTATAATATAACGGCTTGTATAAATGCCTCTAAACTAAAGCTTATGGATTGCTATCTAGTAAAGATACTAAGCTAAGGAGAAGAAAAGAAGGGGGTTATAAGGACCATAGTAAACATATATAAAAGGGCAGCCGCCAAGGCGCTAGCAGTAAGCGAGCCAATTATAGGTTGGCAGAATATGGCAGCAGCATGGCAGAATTTAGCAGGTCGCGCTCTAGCACCGTCACAAGGGGTAGTATACTATAGAGAGCTTTAGCCTAATACCTAGGATCTGGGTAAACTCGTTCTAGAAGGTTGATATAAACTGTGGCCTATAGTTAGATATAATAGTATCTAGTAGTCTATAAATTTGGTAGATATAGTAGATATATAGTTAGGCCGCCTCTTTAGCATTAATATTCTTATAATAGGGGATTAAGAATAGGCGCTTGCCAAAGCAGTTAACTAGGATTATAACCATATTATATCCGTTACGGTCTGTAGGTAACTTGTAGAAGTTTATAGAGATATACTACTAGGGGCGTTCTGGTATTAGGAGTGGCTTTAATAGCCCTAGGGTCTTATCTTGTAGAATTGTAAACCTATAGCAGTTGTCGCAGTTTTATATATAGTAGTTAATATCTATAACCATTTTAGGCTAGTAGTAACGGTTACTAATAATCTTATAGGTCTTGTTCTTCTTAGGGTGGGCCGTAGAGACCTAAGCATGTGCTTTAGTAATAAGCTAAGTCTGTAAGTTCTATCCCTCTGCTACTACTAGCCATTCCTAGTGCTTAAGCAGTCCGTTTTCTAGGGACTATAGGCCAGTAGAATCCTTTGCCTTTTTATAGTACTCCTGTAAAGAAGGGGCCGTACAGTTTGCCTATAGCAGTTTATTAATAAGGTTAAGTTCTATAGAATTAACAGGACATATCTCAGCGCTTAAAGGGTCTGTATTTAGTTCTGCCTATATTTAGGGGTTAAGGCATTCTAGTTATAGTAGCGTCTAAGTCTATAATAAGATCTTTATAGCTGCCTAGTTATTTAGGTCCTATTTACGCCTTATAAGAGTATTAGCACAGTTAGTAGTACCTGGCCTATATATAATTTGTTACGGACGCTTTAAGTATAATGTTACAACTACTTGGAGAAGAGTCGGCGGAAGCTAGTTAGTTAATACAGGCACAGTCCAGGATGGAACTAGTGGAACTATATAACGAGAAATGGTAACCAAGGTCACGTGGCGTTGAACGTATTAACTATGTTAAATAGAAGGGACGTTACGTTTAATATAGACAATACATACCTTATGTATAAGAGAGGATTTCTTAGGTATATGGTTGTGTATTTAAAGGACCTCAGTCCCTACTGTAGATAGTTCTCTCCTTATAGTAAATCTCAGAATATAATTAGAGTTAATCTGTTAGGCAACTACTCCACTAGTTATTATTACGTTGTTAATTTATTCTTACCTATATACCTAGCCCAATAATAGGACCTACTATAGTTCCTACTATAAGGTTCCGTTAGACATTTACTACTAAGGTTACGGTATTAAACAAGATTGAATAATATGCCACCTAAAGCACTAGTCGCAACGACATTAACAGCAGCCATAACTTTAGGGCTAGGTGATACTAGTATAGACAATAGGGATTCTTAAGTGGTTACGCGAGGTTAGTTATAAGAAATGGTTAATCACTTATAAGACAATAATAGGATATTTAAAGAACGCATTAATAGAATTAGAGCAGTAAAAATTAAGCTACCTTTAATTAAATAGTTCTTAGGAGAGAAGTTAAAGCTTAAAGAATTTCTTACGCAGATGCACTTTAAGGTAATGCAAGAAGGAGCGAAGTTAGTAATATCATTAGATTAAGTAGCCTATATAGGATTATTCCTAACTGGAAGGGCACTTAAGTGGTTTAAACCATATCTTATGGAAATATAGGCCAATGGCATAACAACTACTAACTAAAATGTAAGGTATATATTTACTAGTTAGAACGGGTTTATGGAATAACTAATATAGATATTTGGAGACCTAAAGGCCACAACTACAGCAGAATAAAAGCTTTAGAACTTAGTATAACGCACTTTAGTAATTAAGTATACAACACAGTTTTAAACACTAGCTATGTAGGTTAAGTAGAATAATAGGGCGCTTATAGCATAGTATAAATAGGGACTTAAGGCTAAAGTCCAGGATGTAATTATCCTAATAGAAGATATGGATACTTTAAGAGAGTTAATAAACTAGTTAATAAAGATTAATAATAGGATCTATTAAAGGGAATAAGCTAAAAGAGGGTAAGATAAAGTTCCATAGTTATATAAGGCGCAGAGTACGCAATAACAGATATAGAGTTAAAAACTATAGAATAGCGCAGAGCTAATGGACCTAAGCGGTACTAAAGAAACCTAAAGATGGGGAAAGAAACTATAGAAACCCAGAGGTTAAGGATTAAGTAATTATAGGACCTAAAAGCAGAGGCCAAACTAGGGATCTTAGTAGTAGAAGATGTTTAGGCGGACTCTATAGCAAGAAAAATAGTTCAAAGATAGAGCTTATATAAATTATAGAAAATAAGGTCATTTTACTAAAGACTGTAGAGGTGGTTAGAGTAACTATATGGTAAAGGGAACCAGACCAGTAGGAGACATATACGTATAGAGGGATGACAGTGCACTGCAAGAAACAAAAGAATATTTAATTAATAGTTTTACGTATTATTACAACAACACATACCGAATTTATAAGGACGCTAAGTATGGCGCAAGCTATTAGCTATAGGAGCTATTATTATCTAAGTTTAGAGAAACTAATAAACCAGCTTATAAATCAGACATTAAAGATAATAAATTTAATATAGGTAAAGCATTTACTAACAACAAGGCAATAAAAGTAGCTTACTAGGAGTATGCAGACCTTAGAGAAGTTAAAACAGAAGTAGAAACTAAGACCATTATAAAATAGGGTTTAGTAACGGATATTATAACACTATTAGATATAATTTCCATCGCTTTATAAGATAATAGGAGCAACGTTTAGAAGAAACTAAGTAAGTAGATAACTACTAGTGCTAGCTTATTACTTAATAAAGGCAAAAGGCCACAGGCTTAAGATTCTTAAGAAGAGATAAGAGAAGCTTAAGATTCTTAAGACAAGATAAGACACACCTAAGGACCCACAACAGACGAAAACCAATGGGAAAGGGCAGCTACTTAGTTTAATAATAAACGAATAAGTATAGGACACAAGTTTAAGAACTACAAGTTTAAAGAACAAATAAGAATATTAGCAATCCTAGGTAAACACAGTGTTTAGCCTAAAGATTAAATAGTCAATACTAGGATTAAAAAGTAAGATAACTATAAATATCTAGCTACAAGACACAGAAAACAAGAAACTATGGATAAGTTTAAAACAAGAATTATTATATAGCAAGAGCAAAAGCTAGATAAGAGGTTAGCTATGCCAGGTTATATAAGGGACAGAGCACCTATATAAAGAGTTATTAATAGGCTAAGTGCAGGGACACCTAGGGTAAAATAATTAGATAAACTGGAATAAGAAAAGAATCTAGATATTCTAACTAGGTTTAAAGAAAGATATACTAAAGGATGTTATAATATAGTAATAACAAGGTACTTTCTAATAGATAAACTATATACACTAAACCAGTTATATGGGAAGTGGTATAGGCAACAACATAATAATAAATAGGAAGACTTTTATATGTAGTTAGACAAAAAAGTTATTTAAGACTAACCCATTATAGAAAAACGCATAAGTTATATTAAAGGAGCATTAATTATAATGTTAAGGAACCTAGAAGAAGGATCTAGGGACTAGAGAAGTAAGTAATAAATCTTAGTACCTATAGTAGAGATACCAGTAGTTAGGTTAACTAGGTATAGGTTTAAACTTAAGGATAAAGACAAACTAAGAGTTAACCCAAAATATGCAGCGCATTATACACTATTATAGATAGCTTATATGGAGGACATATATAATATATATAGAGCACCTAAAGACAAGAACCGGAAGTACCTAATAAGGATATATTAGGCACTAAAGGAAAAGCGGTTTAGGAACGCTAAGTATATACATAGATAGCACCTAGTAGAAGTATAAGGTTAAGGGGACTTAATACTTTAACTAGGAAGATTCCTTACAGAAGAATGCCTAGATGGATAATAGTAGTAGGAGTGCCTAGAGAACACTTATCTATGGCATATAGAGGAAAAGAAATAAACTAAGTATTGGCCTAAGTTAGACTAAGTATAGGCAGGATCTAGCAGCCAATAGTTAGGAAAAGGGGAGGCGTATAGGACCAGAGGGAACTAGTATTAGAGCCTTAGACCCTTAAAGGAATATAAGGTCAACACCTAAATTTATAAGCTAAGTAGCAAGATCAGCAGTTTAAAGCGTTGGTAGATAGTAGAGCAATTAGGAACCATATATTACTAAAGGCAGTAAAAAGGATAGGGTTACTATATAGACAAAAGGAACACCTATATCCACTTATAATAATTTTAGAAGATTAGATAGCCTATAGAGAAGGTATTATTAATCTTAAAATAGGACCTATTTAGATAACTATTAAAGGGAGACTAGTTAGAATGTCTTTTAATATCCTACCGTTAAGACAAGATAAAGTGATACTAGGGATGCCTTAGTTATAGGAGTACAATCCAAAAATTAATTGGGTTATAGGATAGGTTAATATTAAGGATACTTAACAGTATAAAGTGCGACAGCAAACTAAGTTGGTATAGTACTAAGTTAGAGTAATATACAAAGAGACTAAGTGAGGCTTAAGTTATATACCAAAGAGATACTACAAGTATGGTAAAAAGTTATGGTTACTAGAAAGTAAAAAGCTATTAAAGTATATAGCATGGGACTATAAGATAGAATTAGAAGAAGAAATAAGTCTAAAGTTCTTTCCAATCTACAAGCTTACTAAAACGGAGTTAGTAGCGCTTAAGGAGTTTATCCAGGAGAACTTACGTAAGGGATATATTAGACTATTATAGTTATTAGCAGAATATCCAGTACTATTTATCCTAAAGAAAAACGGAAAACTTAGGATGTGTATAAACTATAAATAGTTAAACAGTATCACTAGAAAGAATAGGTATCCTTTACCCTTAATTAGTAAAATCTAAGATAGGATAGGTAACATAAAGATCTTTATAAAGATAGATCTAAGGTAGATATACCATCAGATTAGGATTAAGGAAGGCAACAAATAGAAGGCAGCCTTTAGGTTAAAGGAAGAACTATATAAACTATTAATTATACAGTTTGGACTTATAAATATACTAGCAACGTTCTAGAAGCGAATTAATAGTATATTAGGAGAATACCTAGATAAATTTATTATAGTATATCTTAACGACATTATTATCTACTTAGAGAGTGAGGAAGAACATAGAAAACATGTTAAATAGGTCTTAAAGAGACTACAAGAAGAATAGATGCTAGTAGTAATTAAGAAATGCGAGTTCTTTACTAGGAAGACCAATTTCGTTAGATTTATTATTAAACTAGGCCAACTCAGTATAGATCTAAAAAAGATTAAGGCTATAGTGAATTGGCAGGAACTAGAGAACGTTATATAGTTAAGGTCGTTCCTAGGGTTTTGCAATTATTATAGAAGGTTTATAGCGTAGTAGTTAAAGGACATTAAGCCACTTACGCGGTTAATAAAGAAAAAAGAACTATAGGTATAAGGAAAGGAGTAACAAGAACTATTTAAAAGAGTTAAAGGGTTATTTACCTAGGAGCCAGTTTTTAAGATCTATTAACTAGGCCTAAAGACGGTTATAAAAACAGATGCATTAGACTTTACACTAGGGGCATACTTTATACAGAAATATTAAGACGGATGGCACCCAGTGGCATACTATAGTTAAAAGATAACACCACTAGAGTTAAACTATAACATCTACAATAAGGAGTTATTAGGTATAGTTACAGCACTTAAGAAATAAAGAGCATTCTTATAAGGTATAGAAAAACCATTTATAGTTAAGACGGACTATAAGAACCTTATAGGATTCCTAATAATAAAGGAACTTAATTAAAGATAGGTTAGATGGGCGGAAATGCTTATAGAATACCATTTTGAAATTCAGTATACCAAGGGTATAGATAATACACGAGTAAACGCTTTAAGCAGAAAAACTAAACTATAAAGTAATAAAAAGCTATTAGGAGCTTTATTACGGAAGGATTAATACAGATTAATTAGGTATAATTATCTAAAGATTATAGCAACTAAGGAAAGTCAGATCTATAAATTACTAGAAAGTAATTAAATATAGAAGATCTAAAAAGCATAGGTAGAGGATCTAGACTTAAAGTAATACAAAAATAGAGAAGTAATATATATGCCTAAGTCTATTACAGAAGAATTTGTTAAGGAATTCTATAAGGGAATAACATAAGGATATAACAAAGCTATAGGCTTAGTATTAAGACTTTAGGAGGAGTATATTATTTAAGAAATCTAGGGACTAGCAAGACAAGTTATAAAGAAATATCTAGATTGCTAAAGGAATAAACCAATAAGGTATAAGTCGTATAGAGAGCTACAACCTATTAAAGTACCAGGAAAACCATAGGAAGTTATATTATGGGACTTTATTATCAAGTTACTAAAGTTAAAAGATCCTATTATAGGACAAGATTATAACGTAATCTTAGTAATAGTAAATAAGCTAACAAAGTAGGGATACTTTATAGCATACACTAAAAAGATATCAGTAGAAGATGTCGCTAGAATCTATATAAAGGAAGTATTTATAAGACACGGAGCACCAGACAAGATTATATTAGATAGAGATCTAAGATTTATAGTAGTATTTTAGGAAGTATTTCTGGCAGAATAAGGGGTTTGCGCAGTAATATCTATAGCATATCATCCGCAGATAGACGGATAAATGGAAAAACTAAATTAGATACTAGAACAGTATTTAAGGCATTATATTAATTACGCACAAAATAATTAGGTATTGTTATTACCAGTAGCACAGTTTATATACAATATAATACCATAAGAAGGAATAGGGACATTACTATTTAAGGCGAACTATAGGTACAAACCAAGAACATCGTTATTGCTACATTAAGCAAAGAAAACAAGTAGCACAGCTAAATAAAAAATGGAGACGTTAATAAATCTTTATATAAACCTCACAGAAACAGCCAAACTAGTATAAAAATAAATAAAAAGGTACTATAATACTAAGAGATCTAAGGGACCAGATCTTAAGGAGGGAGATAAAGTATAGCTACTATATAAAAATTTCAAGAGTTAACGACTAAGCAAGAAGTTGGACTATATTAGACTAGGACCTTTTAAAGTTAAGTAAAGAATTTTATTAGTTATGTATAAGTTAAACCTACTAGCCAAAATAAAGATCTACCCTATATAACATATTGCAATGCTAGAGCTAGTATATAGAGATATAGAGCTACCAGTTTATAAGGTAGACACGTATAGAGGATAAGAAGAAGACAAATAGCAAGTTTTAAAGATTATTAGTCATAAGGACGTAGATAACAAAATGTGGTATAAAGTAAAGTAGGTAGGCTATAGTAAGACTACCTAGAAACCACTAAGCAACCTAAGGAACGCTATAGGAAAGGTATAGGAGTATTAAAAGAAAGCAGGTTAGGTAATATTAATAAAGAAGGATCGCTAAAGAATAAGTCACCTAAGGGGGACCTAAGAGGAGCAATTGCTAAGCTACTTAGAGTTGTTTCCCTTATAGGAGGAGAGCTAGTCCTTTTATTACTAAGTTCCTGTAGACCTTGTTAGACCAGTTTCTACTCCTTAGAACAAACCTTCTTATAAATATATTTAAGACGTTAAAGACAAGTATAAGCTAGATATTGGGCTTTAAGGACGCGTGCGGACTCTTTTAAGGCATATTAGACCGCAAGTAATACTAAGGCCAGCTTACTATTAAGCTTCGCAGTAGTAGATTAAATATAAAACCCTATAATAAGTTACTTAGGGAACTTAAAGACTATTAAGAGTTATAGGACGCGTATACTTAGCATTAGAAATAGAGCGAACGTTACAGAACAATTAAATATTTGCTTTGGTGCACTTAGAATAGAAAGAGGGTTGCTAAGACAAGGGACTCGCCAATATAACACAAACTAACCCCTCTTTCGCGCACCTAGAGTAGGGAATTGCCATTACTTCACTAAGTGATAGTATTAAGGAGACAGTACGTAGGCGGCGCTCCACCCAAGAAAGAGAAGAAGAAGCTTTAGGTATAATAAGTAAGGATATTAACCAGACTAATTAAATGGATATCATACCTCTAGTGGATAACTTAGAGATATTAGGAATCTTTAAGGACAAAGATAAAAAGGAGGGAGATGGTGTTACAGACGCTTTAAGTACAATGTTATAACTATTTGGAGAAGAGTCAGCGGAAGCTAGTTAGTTAATATAGGTATAGTCTAGGATGGAACTAGTAGAACTATATAACGAGGAATAGTAACCAAGGTCACGTGGTATTAAATATATTAACTATGTTAAACGGAAGGGATGTTACGTTTAATATAGATAACACGTACCTTACGTACAAGAGAGGATTTCTTAGGCGTACGGTTATGTATTTAAAGGACCTTAGTCCCTACTGTAGATAGTTCTCTCCTTGTAGTAAATCTTAGAATACAATTAGAGTTAATCTGTTAGGCAACCACTCCACCAGTTATTATCATGTTGTTGATTTGTTCTTACCTACATACCTAGCCTAATAATAGGACCCACTGTAGTTCCTGCTACAAGGTTCCGTTATATAATTAGGAAGTTAAACTAGAATAGGACCTCCGCCTAGCATGCCTGCCAGGCTATAAGGGCCTTTATTATTATAAAATATTCTAGGGCTTTATGGTCTAAAACTACTTAAATAGGCTTAGGGGCTCCTTTTAACTGTGTTCGCTAGTACTAAAAGCTAAAGATAATGGCCAGCATTTCTTTGTCATAAATTAGGTAGTTTAGCTCAGCATCCATTATAGTCTTTAAATAGTAAGTAGTAGGGTACTATTTTCTGTCTGTTTGCTTCTAGGAGTAAATGCTAGCTATAATACTGTCTAAGGCATTAGTTTCTAGTATTAAGGGCCGTTTTAGGTTAAAGTGGGTAAGTAAGGGAGCAAAGACCAGTTATTTCTTAAGCTTATTAAAGGCCTGCCTATATATAGTATTAAAGTGAAAGGGCTGGTCCTTATAGGTAAGTTGGCTTAGGGGCTAGGCAATTCTACTATAGTTCTTAATAAAGCGTTGGTAGAAGTTGCAGAACCCTAAGAATAACTGCACCCCCTTTACAGTCCTTAGGGGTATCTATTAGTTAATTATAGCCGTCTTTTCTAGGTCTGCCTTAATTCTGTTTATACTAATAATAAACCCTAAGTACTTTATGTGCTGAATACTGAATTCTAATTTCCTAATATTGGCCTAGAGGCTAGCCTTGCAGAGTTATTATAAGACTTTATAGATATGCTCCTTGTGTTCTAACTTATTCTTAGAGAAAATTATAATGTTATTTAGGTAGGCTATATAGAAGTTGTTAAGGTAGTTAAAGAGTATATTATTTATATATTGCTGGTACGTAGCTAGTCTGTTAGTTAGTCTAAAGGGAAGTACTTTATATTTATATATTCTGTAATGGGTTTAAAATGTAGTAAGGTCTTCTAATCTAGGGTCTATTTTAATCTAGTAAAAAGCCTAATGGATATTAAGCTTAGTAAAGATTTTAGCTCTACTTATTTAGGCTAGAGTCTTATTAAGTAAGGGTAGGGGGTAACGGTCCTTATGGGTTATATTATTAAGTTTATAGTAGTTAATATAGAAATAAAGTCCTCTATTTGGCTTTTTAGTAAAGAGGATAGGCGAGTTAAAAGGGGCTTAACTAGGCTTAATAAAGCCCTTATTTAGGTTATTAATAAGGTACTACTTTATAGCCTATAATTTGGCTATAAACTGCTAATAAAGGGGGTTATAACTAAGGGTGTCTTCCTTATCTAGCTTAATTTTAATCTTATAGTCGTACGGTTAGTAAGGTAGGAGTATATTGGATACTGCCTTAGAGAATATATTCTTAAATTTCTGGTATTAATGGGGCAGTTTCTGTTCTACCAGCTCCTTATCTATAAGCTTACTTTCTTATCTGCTAAGCTTGCTTTTCTTTTCCTTAATTATTTAATTAATTTTATATAAGCTGGTGGTAAAGGTAATAGTATTGGGTTAGACTAAGTTCTAGTAGAATTCTACGGCGCTAATACAGCAGATATTAACTGGGGGAAGGTCTATAGGTTTCTTTATGGACTTTTATTAGGCCGTATTTTACAGTATAGGGTTTATAGTCTTCCTTAGCTTATATTCTATTTTCCGTAAGTTGTCCTTCTAGTCTATTAGTTTAGTATAGCGTCTAGTATTCCTGGCCTTCCTTTGTAGCTATATAGGGCCTATATTCTCCGTGGGGGACTTAGCTAGGTCACTATTGATTTCCTAGATCTCTGGTACGGGTGGTGTAACATAGGTAGTTTTAGGGCGGCGTAGTATATAAATCCGTTGCGGATTAAGCTGTATATCTTTCTTAAAGGCCTGGTCCCTATGTATAGCGTCGGCCTAATAAACGGTGTCTATCTATGGCTATATAAGGTTTTCCATTGTAATGCTGATTTCTTTTATAAAGGAAGGGGTTAGGGGTAGGGTTTTGGGCTAGATTAGCCGTCTACTCTGTATATTAAGCTATAAGCCTAAATAGGCTAGCCATTTTCTTCCTAAAATTATATTATGGCTTCCTAGGTCTGTAATAAGCAAGGGGATGTTATACTGCCTTTATCTATTAACACGGAGGTAAATCTACAAGATAGTTGTAATAGGTGGCCCTATCTATCTGTTGTATCCGTAAATAGGAATTAGTTTAGGCAGTTCTTTAAGGGGTGCATTTAGAAAATTAGCCAGCTTTATAGTATACTGGGTGTCTATTAAGGCAAAGGCATTTACTCTAGAGTTAGCTAAAGTAGAGGTTAAAACTTAATATCTATTACGGAATAAAGTATAAGGAATAGTACAGCTTTTTCTACCGACTAGCTGACCTAGATTGATATGTAATATGTTAATTCCTTTTAACCCTAGAGAGGAGTTTTTCTCTAGGGTTCCTCTTTTTCTGGCTCTGTACCATTCTCCTAAATTAACAGAACCTTGCCTATTTTTGCCTTTGTTTAGCAATTCTTTATAAAGTAGTCTTTCTAGCCGTATAAGAAGCAAGCTCCTTAATTACTAAGGGCCTGTTTATAGGGGTTGTTATATATAAGCTAAGTATGCGCTGGACCTGTAGTAGGACTAGCTGTATAGCTAGCTGCTGAATTAATGGTAGGCTGTACGGCTGGTGCTATAGGAGTTGCAGATTATGCTAGAGTGTTATAGGCCGTTTATATAGTGCTTATAGTTTGGTTTAGAGAGTTTCTAGCTTTATACTGCTTAGCTCATGCCTTAATTTAACGGAGGCCTTGGTTAATAAATAGGCAGTGGTCTATAAGTACCCTTAGCGTCTATATAGTAGTAAAAACTAGTAATATGGCGCGCTATAGGTCTAGGGTAAGCTTATTAAAGAGGTCTAGTATTAGGTCTTTATAGGGAATTTAGGCTTAGCTAGCTGGGTACAGAAAGCGGGTCTAGAAGGCTAAAAAGGTCTCTGTTATCTTTATGCTAAGAGCTTTATAATTAAGGCGGGCGTTCTATACCTTAAAGGGGTCCTTATAGATAAAAGATAAGTAGTTAATTATTTTATCTCTAGAGAGGAAGGGATCTGCTGAGTCCTAGGCGTATCGCGGACGTAGGTGCATTTGTATGTCTCTGCTGGTATGGCTAAAGATATAGGCCATCTTAGCTTAAGTAGTAGGGAAGTGGTCTATATTAACTTTAAGCTTATCTTGTAATTAAAGCTTTTAGTTATTAAATATAGGGTTAGTTCTATCTATAAGTAATAGGGGGTCTGTAACCTTTATGGACCGCGACAATACTAATGCTATGCGTTATACTAGGGCCTTAAGGACCATAGCAAGTCTCTAGGTGTTTAATAACTCCTTGCTAGGTATAGGGGTGTCTCTAGTTTTAAGCAGCTCTTAAAGCTGTTTAATTTTAGCATTAGCTGCTGCGAGCTCTTTCTAGGGGTTAAGACGGCGACTGTTTTGCTATTAGAGGTATTTGTAGGTCCTACAGTGGCTTTGCTTGCTGCTGTATTTCTTGGCATGGTAGTAAGGGTTTTAGGTAATTTCTGGTGTTTATTTATTTTCTAGGGGTTCTGGTCTGTGCGTGTCCTATTTTTAGGGTTTGCGTTCTATTTATGTTCTTTTAGTTCTTGGGTCTGTCCTGTCCTTATAGTCCTAGTAATGTCCTTAGGGTCCTATTCTGTGTCCTTGTCCTGTTTGTGGTCTTATAGATAGATATATTTAAGTTCCTTTTTAGGAAGAAAGAGTAGTAAGGAGCTTTAGATAATGTTAGCGACTTAGTTAATTGAGGCACGAGTACGGCAAGAGGGACGCGCAAGCCTATATAATTGGTAGTCTATAAACGAGGATCTAAAGCTAGAGAAAGGAAAGGGGAAGAACGGAAGCACCGCTCGAAGTTATGTACAATTCTCTGGTCACGTGACGGCGATTTGCGGCAATCTGCGGCAATGTGCCAGCGCCGTAACACCTATAGTACTGCTACTTCGCAATATAATTAACATTACCTATTTGCGCCGCGCAGCTCTATTACAAGACCGCCTTATAGGCGACGACTAGGCTAAATTAGAACAGTTTCATTTACTGCTTTTACCTCTATGGGAAATAATAAAGCGAATTAAGGGTAACGCTAGCGACGGCTCTTATGGAGCTTTATAGGAGGTGCTCCCTATAATAAATTATATTTTGGAGTACCTAGAATCTACTAGAAAGGAGCTCTAATATAAGCTAGATAGCTATTTTAAAACTAGTATAAATTTTACTAGTCTATTAAAGCTTAATTGCTAACCCCTCTATGTAAAATAGCTGTGGATTTTAGCCACCTTAAGATGCGAAGCTACTACTTACGCACCGATCTTACACCTGCTTATTAAGCAGCTGTTGTCCTACATCCTGCCCTCAAGTTTAAATACTTTAAGGAGAAGTGGGCAGAGAATAAGGCCTAGATTAAGGACTGTAAAACTACAGTAAAGGCCTACTAGGTCGACTATATGCAGCAATATTAAATTGTAGTTATAGCTGAGGAGCAAGCTGCTGCATCTAAATTAACACCTTAACTGACTACACCTGAAGATCCTAAAGAAGAGAAGCTTTTACTATTTAGGCGCTTTTTATAGCTTATAGGTATTAAAGAGTGAAAGCTTAAAGATAAGTTAGAGAAATATTACGCCTTAAAGCCTAATGTAGAAGTTCGCAACCCTATTAAGTAGTAGCTTAATTATCGCGAGGAGTATCCTAACCTTTATGTACTGGCTCTAGAGCTTCATTCTTGCCCTAGAATAAGCTCCGAATGCAAACGGATCTTTAGCGACATTGGTAGAATAGTAACACCCAATTGTAATCGCTTTTTGGCTGTATTGTTGGAAGAGGAAGAGTGTCTAAGGAAGTGGTTAAGAATGGGTGTTCCTGGTGCTTAATTAGGTATCAGATTTGCTATATTTTATTGCTTATTCTACTTGGTAATATGGTAATATTTGGCTTCTTATTTTCTGCTATTATTGGTTTTAAAATTAAGATCTATTGCAACACTATGCTAAGGATCACGATTGAGATTTAGGCTCTAGATCTGTAAGCGATCGATATTCTGACGCCAAGCCTTAACATAAGCCTCACCACCATGCCAAGGATCGCGAGTTCCATTTAAATCGCCCGATTGAGGGCGTTTGCAATCGGGCCTTATTAATCTGGCCAATCCGACGGCTCCAATTAAGAGGCCAATCCGTCCGTCTAATCCTTAACGATCCAAACGCCGGGCAACTAACCACGCTGCCCGGGAGGACTTCGCGAGGAAGATGGCTGGGAGCTGGTGGTGCTAGACGCAGTCTCTCCTCTATACAAGCTTGAGGATAGACACAAGAATTGAGCTTAGGCCCACTGCAGATTTCTGAGGGGGTACTAAACATTTCCCTAATTTCTTTCGTTGCTTTGCGTAATGCACATTGATTATGCAATAGATAGAAGAAAGCTGCCGCAAGCACACCTGCAAACAGATCTGCCCCAGCATTAATGATATTAAGACTTCCAGAATTAAGCTCACTTCGGTCAGGCCGCCTGCCTATTTTGCGGTCTATGTTGTTGAGAAGGTAGTGCATCAAGTCCTTCGGAATTTCTTTTTCTCCTCTTTGTGATTCGTTGCTTCCCTGACGGCTTTACCACTCATAACTTCAGCAAATCCATTCTTCCTCAACAATCGCGCAAGCCAAGGAGACAGCAAATATGACGACTAGCGAGATGTTGTCAGGAAGTAGATATTCTAAGCTTGTCTAGGAGAGGACACGGCTACAGTAAGTAAACTTGCTCGTAGTTATCACAGATTCAGCCAAAGAACGATTATCTTCGTCTTCCATATGCCAAATCGCCCTTGATATCAGACCCTAGCCATGTGGACAGGATGTTCATACTCTTCTTCTCACTCCAAGTGCCTGCAGGCTTCAACAAGTCACAGAATTTATCAATATTTCTCAATATGGACTCCTCCACCGCCTTCAAGGAACTATCTGAGAAGCCGGGCTGATCCAGTGCCACCTAACCGCATGCCTTCCTTGTCAGCCCCGCTGAAAGTGTTATATGCCTCCGCCACACACCCCCCCGCCTTGTACCTTTCCGAATTGCACACGTTTACCCTCTTGGATCCGTAAATGGCATTTAGAGCCGTTTCAAGGTTAAACACAGGGGAGATTGGCGCGATGAGGAGGATCGGGCCTTGAAAGGTGGACTTCACTCAACGTTCTGCGGATGCAGTTGGGGGTGATCGCAGACCTCACCATACTTTTCGTGGTCTCTTAGATAGAAGAGATGGCGGCTCTCGTTGTGACATTGGAGTACGAGAGGCCAGACAGTTAGCTTGTAGCGCAGAGGGCTGGGATACTTAACCAATGGCTGGAGCGTGAGTCGATGTATCCAGATTATGACGATCTGGATTCAATGGGTTTTAGTAGAGTTATTTTAAACGTTAGCTTAATATCCGGGACTCAGATAGGCGGTAGTTGCAATACATGAATAGAAGATTAGCAAGTGACATGATTTTTCGAGCTGACGGGTACTCTGCGAAAAGCCTGAGATGATCTGCTGGAGAAGTCGAGAATGGAGGTTCCGATTGAGCTGATTGAGCTGTTTGTAGAATTTAGGATGTTTGAATGCTTATGAAGGCCACTCTCAGGAGTGTGCTGCTCGCTCACGGAGATAGAGGGCAATCTTGTATATGTCGACCGCTGCCGGGAGGAAGGAGCTTTGGGAATGAATTGGTCTAGTAACCTCTGACCCCATTGCGCCGATATCGTTGCTGAGTAGTTCATTTTGCTCGTCATCGAGCGCATTTTCGGTCATCTCAACCAGATATGTAGCGAGGAGCTCAGACTTCTGGAACTGATTGAAAATTTCGGAGTAATGTTCCCACGCTCTGGCCCTCTAAGGAGAAGCAACTCGGTGCTTCATGACGATGCCGAGGATGTCGGGCTGTGCCGCAACATTATATATGGGGCAGTCCGTTGATTGGTTGGTTGGTTCAGGCTGTGCAGCCACCGTCTGAATTGGGTGACTGGATCCTCAGAAAAGCCAGGGTCCACTGCGATTAAATGTTTTAAAACGAGTCGGAAAAAAAAATATATTGTTAACCAAGGTTGAAGTAATTCAGTTTGAAAAGGCGGCGGTTTGTAAATAATGTCAAGAAAGAACGGCGAGCGTCGACTTGTAACATTTCTCTTATGCCAAGACTCGCCGACCCGCCGATCTTCCCTGTTGATAAAGGCGCCTACGTGGGAAGCCATTGGTTAGTACTCTCTGCTCTATATAGAATTCGTATAAGGATCCGAAGCACTTCAGGGCTAATATAAAAAGAGGCTTGTTTAGCATTCTCTAGTATTCAATGCTGTGTACGGAGGGGCCTGGGTCACCAAATATTGAGCGGACGCCTCGTAGCGTAAAGGATAGATCTAAAATTTTAGATCTAATTATACGCTTCTCTAAGTATATTGTAAATGTACACCTAGTTATGAAGTAACGCGTGGAGAAGTCGTGGAGCAAAAAAACCTTTCAACAAGGTTCCTAAAAAAAGTCAAGGGTATATTCCCAGTATTTGCTCGAGGCAAGAAAATAATACAGAACCTATTAAACTCCAATTTATCCGCAATTAACCCCTCGAGATATCAGGAGACCCATCTGGCCCTCCAATCGACGTTCTACCCAACCTTCGTTCTTCCTGCGATATCCTTTCCCGTGCCTGCCTCGGTTGCCGTCTTCGTTGTTGCTCCTCCTGGCTCCTAACCCAGTTATACAATTGTTCCGGACTATCTTGCCTCCTATCCTCTTGCCTCCTCCGTATGTAGTATTTCCAAGCCCACGGCACTACCGTCTTAACCTGGTACGCCATGTGTTTCCTTGTCCTGACGCTGAAAATGTAGTTCAACTCTTCGAGAGAAATGTAGTTGAGACTGCCTTCTTCCTTGCCGAGAGTCGCACCAGCTGTCTCGGGGACGAGGAAGAAAATGAGGATTAAAGCAAAGATGTTGAGACCTGCAAAGATAGCGAGCGTCCGGCTTTGACCGGTTGGGTCCTGGTTGTGGTTGTTTCCGAGTACTTTTGTGAGCGAAGGGACGAAAAGTGTTAAAATGCCGGCTCCAAATAGGTTGCTAATGGTGTAACTTAGCTTTAATGTATCGGACGTTGAGAGAAAGAGGACCTACCAGAATACAGCGAATGACATACCCACCTCTCGATTGAGCAGTGGGAAAACCTCCGATGAATAAGCAAAGGCGACAGGACCCTCGGACCAGGAGTAGAAGAAAAAGAAGGCAAAAATAAAGAAGATGATAAAGCCATCTCTCAAGCCACTAGGATGGATATTGAAAGAAAGGCAGGCGGCCAGCATCGAGATGGCCATGGCAGGAAACCCAAGAAGCAGGAGAAAACGACGACCGCGTTTATCAATGAGGTAATAAGTTGGGAAGGTAAAGAGGAAGTTCGCAAGCCCTATACCCCAGCTGAGCCATAATGCTCGCATTATTTCCTTGTTGGTTGGGCGCCCGAAATCATTATTGTAATCCCTAAAAAAAGTGGAGCTGTAGAATACCAGGACATTGACCTATGCCCCGTTAGTCGATCTTCACCCAGATGTGAGTCGATCGCGTTTTAGAGAGAAATGTGGGTAGTGGCAAACGACCCTCTAGGAGAAATACTGTTTTGCTCTATACAGCAATTAAACAATAAACTCAAGGAAGACAAAACACTCACTCCACATAATTGCTGTGCAGTCATAACAACTGCTGCTGCAACCGTAGCTCGTCGGGTGCGTCTATTCCGGAATAACTGCGCGAATCTTGTCCAATAGCTTGTTTGCTGCACTTCGCGCTGAAAAGGATCAAGCGTGTTCTGATCCCCACGGATGCGGAAGTCTTTGAAGAATTGAACCAGGCCTCTCCAGACCGAATCACTACCGCTATTGTTCATAACGCTGGAAGCTGAATCATGGTCATCTTCTACTTCGTTTACGTCGTCTGCGGGGTCGCTGATTGGTCCCATCTCGATTTCTGTGGTCCGGGATGAGATAAGCTTCGTTTCGGCTTGAATTTGGCAGTTCATGTAGTAAAGCTCTTTTGCTGCCTACGAATAGTTAGCACGACGGGGTAACCGGAGAGCAGACAGACATACGTACTTGCAGAGGAATTTCCCGGAGCTGAAGAAGACTTTGGTAAGCTTCTCGATAGCGGCCTCTTTTTAATAGAAAACGAGGACTTTCAGGGCACACGAATACCAGTGCCACCAGGGGAACCGTTGGGAGAAAAGCGGAGGCAAATTGAAATCGCCAGCTAAGTGGACCAATTCGACTCACGACCAGATTTGATGAGAAGCCGAAAAAGATGCCCACTGTATCCAGCAACTGCCAATTCATAACAAGCGATCCTCTGAGATGGGCAGGAGAAACCTCAGCACCCCAGATCGGTGTCACACTAGCCTTCGCGCCCATTCCTATGCCTAACAGGAACCGGCAGGCGAATAATTGCTTCCATGAATGTGTGCAAGCTCCTCCGATTACGCTAGCGAAGCAGAAGATTGCACTCAGGAAGATTGCGCCTCTCCTTCCATAAACGAATTCATTGAGCGGATCAGAAAGCCAGCAGCCGAATACTCCAGCAGCGAGATAGGTTATAGCGTTCACACTAGCAAATATCCATGTCTCGCGCGTGCCTTTAAGGGCCCCATCTGGGTCTGCTAGGCCGAACTGTGCGGGCCATGCCAAGTTAGAGCCATTCATATTCGTTTGGATCCATCCTTGAACGACTGCCGACAACCCCAAAGCAACGATCGTAATGCGCAGTGCTTTAGACTGAGACCAGAATGATGTGGTAGATTCTCGTGCTAAGACATTGCATTCTTTCCTCGTTAATCCAGGAACGCTCCTAAAATTAAGCGGATCTCGAGCCACCAAGGCGGCCTTTTCAAATAAACCGGCCAAGCCTTCTCCAGCGAAGTGTCGGCGAGCAAATTTGCGTGCTCCTCTGCGTATCTCTGGTGGTGGTAAATGTGCTAATGGATTATCGATTTCCTGATTTTTGTTGTCTTCCAAGCTAACATAGTGAGGCTCAGAGTAGTTCGGAGCAGTCTAGCAGTAATTTTGTTAGAAAGTACGGCCATCGATGTTGAGGCGCGTTGGGATAATGGTACCTCAAGGTTCCTCTGGGTTAATCCCGGAAGATTTGGTTGGGCGTGTCCGTTCATGTCTTAGCAACGCTTGCGTCATAAAGCTTGGTAAGTATGTGAGAAGTTCTAGAGGACAGAGATAAATGTTCAGGCAAGGCCGCAAGGGGGGACCATGGCTATAATAAGTGCCCATATGAGGCTCTCGTTCTGCTCCCATAACCGCCCCTTTGCATTTCACTTTCACCCGGCGGCACAGGGGTGGGCTGGCCTCAAGAAGACTGGGGCTGAGGTGGCGTGCAAATTCCATCTCCGCCACACATCAGCTTTGATACGTAGGCCGTTGCCTTGTTGCCTGCTACATGTACTTGGAGCGAGGTTGTTTTCCTTGTCATAAATTAAATCGGAAATGGGGGAGTGAGTCTTTGACTCATCTCGCTATCCCTTTACAGCCCGTGCGCAAGCCTTCGGAACGTAAACCGCCGAGTCAAGGATACGTCTACCGCTCCCATCAACTTTCATTCTAGCTGTGCTAATAGGAATACGATCACTATACCTGGATCTAAATTCTGGTAGGTTTGAAGCCATGCTACAAGCTCGGAACTTGATGCCATTCTGAGGGCACTAAGCTTCTCTTTTCGCGACACTGGTTATTTCTTTTGCGCAGCTAATGACGCCTGACAGGCCTCTCACATCCCACCACTAGCGACAGCCAGCTTGTAGCCAGAACAGGGAGCTGCAGCTTATCGGGATACAAGTTTCATAGCCACAAAAGGCAGGCTTGCTGCCCAGAAATTCTCCTGTACATGAACCACGAGACACGCAAAGGAGCTGTACTGTACCCTAGTTGCTCACCTCTGCGACCATAATGATTACTCTACCGGGAATCATCTAGCTGACATATCTCTTGGGGAAGCCAAATCGCGACAGGCAGCCTCAGAAGGCCTGCTAACTTAACTTCTGCCTACACCTTCTCTTTACAGCCACTTCAACAGCGTCTTTCTCTGGGGTCCGAAACATCAACTGAAGCCACAAAATTTAGATGGGAATTATTCTGTACATCCTTGCTGTTAAGAAGATTCAGCGACTACGCTGGACCCCCCCACGCCCTAGGGTAGGGATAATAATTCACTTGAACCGCGTGCATTTCCTTTTAGATTGCAATTCCCCCCAGCCTTGTGACGCGGCTTTCCAATTACCCTATCGCCTTAGTTGCCTGGCTGCCATAGACATTGGTCGCCCTACTTTTTCAGCTTTCGGGCGCATTAGCCCTGGGTTGGCACGAGAATGGACCGGCTTGCCAGCAGTGTATATTCTGACGAATTCTATAGAGTATGTATGCCAGCTACCCTAGCTCAACACCTCCCGACCTACTCTTCTCTTCCCCTCACCCACACATCCCTTCACTACCATGGGACTGAACAATAACATGGCCACAGAACTTCAGACTTTCACTTCGGCCGTGCAGGTAGTACAACTGTCCATAGAAGTTTACAGATTCTTCAGAAGCGTCAGCAAAGCGGGTATTGAAGCACGCAACACCTACAAGAAGATCAAGCGGTTGCACGATGTCATCCGGAACGTGGAGCTAGTTCTTCGGCGCAGAGAAACCGAAGCAAACTCACAACCGTCCATGAAGGACGAGGCGCGGGTTGAGGCCAGTATTCGTGTGTCACTAGATGCCTGCCGTCGCATTCTGCTTGACATGGGCCGCGAAATCCGGAGATTAACTGGAGAAGAGTCTCTGAACCTGGCCTCAAGAGCGCGGGAATCCCTACGATATACCGTTTGCACCAGTCGGAAAATACAAGAAAATGGACAGAGCCTTGATACTCACCTGCAAACTTTACGCACCTCTCTACAACTCCTTCAATGGTAAGTAGTCTTCTTGACTCATTGCTTAATACTAGCGGTATGCTGATCCTATTTGGTTTATAGTTTCGAACACTTCCGAACCCGGAATCAAATGGATATGTATCATGACGAGTTGTTGGCTCGCCTTAGCCGCTTGGAGAGAGCTATGGGTCGCGCTGACTCACATCTCGCTCAAAGGAACCACAGCTCTCACGCACAGCTGAGCGGTGGGTGTACAAGTATAGAGTCTAACGTTGATACAACTCTCAACAACCACGACCCGGAGTTAGATTTAACGGGCATACGGACCCTCCAACAGACGCTCCACGTAGCGGAGAGTGTTCGTTCGAAATATTCCACCTGGGAACCTGACGCGGAGTCTATTCGGCGAGTTAGACGCTCAGACAGCTCCGGTCTTATGTTCGAGTATGATAGCAGCAGTGACGAGGACAGCGAGAGTGGTCAGGAGCTTTTAGGTGACGAAACTGGTAGGCGTCCTTCTACTACAACAGCAATTAATGAATCGCTCCACCCTGATATTCGCGGCCTATCACTTAAAACCCCGCTGCCAATGCTCATTAGTCTAATCAAAACATTCCAAATGAAAGCCCAAAAGGAATTCAAGGAGGGAAATTTCCAGCGAGCCGAAACAAGCCAGATAGAGGCCATTACCCATCTTGAGGAGCGTGAGGCTAGTTACGGTGTCCCTTTCAATAATCGAGTGCACATGCAACAGTTCCTGGCCGAAATATATATTAAACAACATAGCCTTGAACAAGCTCTATCCATTATGCTGGAACTTGTGAATAGCGGATCGGATCCTGCGAATGAGGAAGACCAGGCAGTCCTCTTAGTCCAAGCCAAACAACATCAGCTACTAGCTGAGATCTATCACGAGAGGTACCTAGGCAATAACAACACCGCCGATCTGCAGCGTGCCGAAAAATTGGCGCGATCTGCTTTTAATAAGATAACTTTATCGGCTCCCGGTGATCCCCAAAGCCTAGTTTCCTGCCAACTTCTCGTACTCGTATATCAAGCTCAAAGACGTACTAGTCTCGCTGAATTTTTCCAAGGCTTCACTACTTCAGGATCTCTTCCCTCGCCAACATCTCCGGTAGGGCCACCACAGATTGAATCGCCTCAGCCATCTCAGGCTGAAATAATAATCGATGTCAACGCGAAAGACAGTAACGGAAGGACACCACTTATATCCGCAATCCGATCTCGTGATGAGTCACGCCTCCAGGCCGCCTTAGACCTGAACCCTGACATCCATCTAAGATGTACTAGAGATCGGACGCCTTTGATGCATGCCATCGAGGTTGAATTCGAGATCGCAGTCCGAAGGCTTGTTGATCGAGGAGCAGAAGTGAACGCAAAAACACCAGGCCAATCTACCGCTCTCCACCAGGCCGCTTCTCGAGGTAGCACTGACATGATCGAGCTGCTAATCAGCCTTGATGCCACAATCGAATGTCGAAACAAGGATGGAGCAACACCTCTTCTGAAAGCAAGCGAGGCAAACCAGTCAACCACGGTCAGCATTCTCCTCCGCAAAGGTGCAGACGTATCGGTCAAGGATAACAGTGGATGGGGTGTACTACATTATGCGGTTCACAGCTCAGCCGTAGACGTCTTGAGGGTGTTGTTCTTCCCAAACGACGGGGCACGGATAGACCCGAATAGCAGATGTCCGGCCGGAAAGACAGCTCTCCATTTCGCCGCGGAGAATGCGTCGCTTGAGCCTGCAGAAATCCTCCTCGGCCATGGAGCAGACATCGATGCACGAGATTTCTCGATGCGGAAGAGAACCCCTTTGCACCTAGCAGTAAGCAAAGCGCCAACGGAACAACGCATAACCTTTGTCAGGTTCCTTCTCTCCAACTGCGCCTATGTGGATATGTCACAATTGTCAACCCAAGAGCGACGGCGGTATGGTCATCTGCTCCATGGACACTCTCTTGCCAGATCGGATAGCGGTTTCTCGTCGCTCCCACCAGAAGTACCTTTGACCAGGAGGCAGGACAGCGGGATTTCGAATTCAAATAATTCCGTGATCTCTTCGTTTTCTAGAAGGGTTTTCTCGGGAAGGAGGCGCGGGTGAACGACATACATTTTCTTGAGTGTTTCCTTTTGGGGTTAGTTTAGGTTTCGGTTGACATGGCGTTTTGTTGGTCCGTTGCTGTTAAGCCCTATACCCTTTCGCTTCAATTTTCTTGAAGATTGTGTTAGTTTGTTAGCGTTACGCTGAAATGACCAAAGTTCCATTATTTACTTGCCTCTTGTTGATTAACGCAGTGCCTCTATCAACGCTGTTATGAACATTGGTCTGTCAGGTATTGTTCATGATACAAAATAAGCCTGCGGAATCACGATTACAATAGTAGTGGAGTAGAGATTTACTCTCCAGACAAGTAACTGACGCTGAGCACCGCTCTTTCAATATTGCAAGTATCCAATGTGTGTTTGAAATGAGTGTTGCTGAACTCCGTCACCTCCAATAAGGAAACTTCGTTCTCAACTCCTGGTATCCATGGTATAAACAAGCACAAACAAGGCAAACATCGCCGTTCCTCATCTCAACGTTACCTAGCCGTTCATTCTGAAAAGAGAAACATTCAAGCGAGTTGAAAACAATGGTATCGAGCAATCACTAAACCACCAGACTCCAAATTCAATTTAGCACCAAAAGACAAGCAAAACGAGTCATCCAAGCGTCTTTCTATATCACGATTCTTTTCAGTTCAACACACGGCATGCGCACGTATTGTGGAGTCGGAGGGCGACGACCCTACACAATTGACCCTCTAGCAGCGGCCTCGCTCCTCGACGCAGCACTCGCCTCGCCCTCCTCCTCGTCATCGTGATATTCGCCACCCTCAGCCGCCAGCGGCGAGTAGTTCGTCTTAGAGTCGCCATGTCTGCGTGTGCGCTTCGGCGGGTCACGAAGGCTATGGTTGCAATGCGGGCAGACGTCGAGGGCGGGGCGATACAGGAGGGCCGCAATGGCACGGAAGACCTCGAAAGTGTGGATGGAGCTAAACGGGGACACGAGTCAGCAAATGCTAGCAAACCCCAAGCTTAAACACGAAAATCCCCCAATTGGGGATAGCCAGGGAAAATATAGGCTGCGTACAGATTCGCGAGCAGCGGAAACGTCCCGTAGGTAGCAAGCATGACCCAGTTGCCGCGTCCCCACTCGCCCGGCACGATCAGCCAGGTGAATATTAGCACCGTGATGATGCATGCGGCAAGGAAGGCATCGATGGCGAGAATGATGCTGGGGCGCAGGATCGGGGCGTCGTCGGACTCCCGCCGCTTTTCTTTGTACAACAGGAACGCGCTGAAGGCCGCGGAGCCCGCGAGTGGCACGATACCTACGGCGGGGACGACTTCCCCGCTAACGATGCCGTGGGCGAGTAGCAGGGGGAAGGCGGGGACAAAGGTGAAGATTGTGAGGATGCGGAGGGGGTAGGTGGGGTCTTCGGAAGACATGGTTAAGTTGTAGGATGTTGTACTGAAAATCTGATACTCGAGAGAGACTTTAAGGCGCGTGTGAAAATGCGGTCGCGATTCGGGCGACCTGGCAACGAAAGAAGACCCCTCAACGCTGACAGCAGCTCGCTTATGAATTTGTCGTATGCGTAAATTCGTTCAATGCTTGGCACGATTTTCCCCGTTTTGCTGCGCCAAAAACACGGAGATTTCAACACCTACGATCAATCAACTTTATTACCCGCTTACTACTACCAATTTACGCGTGAGGCTGAAGTCTACATATAAAATAGAGTTTGTATACTAACTTTTGGTGTTCTTATAGTTATGGATATTGTTCCTACGCGTCCTCGCCTATGTCGCGGCCTTCCTTTATTAAAATGAGCACGAATTGTCAGATACCTCGAGCTTAAGTGGCGGCCTAATGCAATTGCTAAGGAGCTTAGTATTATAGCGCGGACTGTATACAATGTAGAGAGCAATATGGCAAGATATGGCAGTATTGTAAAGCCTTTGTATACATGACTTGGGCGGCCGCCTAAGTTCACCAAGGCGGATAAAGAGGCTGTGCTGGAGTTGCTACTACAGGAAGGCTAGAGGCAGTAAGCAGAAATTGTATACTGGCTTGACTATGAGCGTGGGGTTCGTGTTTCTTAGTTAGCGGTGTTACGTATGTTAAAGAGTAGAGGATAGACCAAGAAGAAGTTATACCGCTTATCTCTTATGCATAGTGAGTTGCTTTATAAAGACTGGCAACAAGATATGTCGCAGTTTACCGTAGATGACTTAATCTTTCTGGACGAATCAATCTTTAATAAGAGGACTGGCTGGCGTAGCTATAGATGGGCACCGATTGGCGACGACGCTTAATATTACGGTGATGTAAAAAGAGGAGATATATGGAGTATCTGCGCCGCGATAAGCCTTAAAGGATATCTGCCTTATATAGGAGTTTAATAAGAATACTTTAATAGTTAGGAGTTTCTTAATTGGTTAATTAATATACTATTACTAGCGGTGATAGTAATATATGGCGGTTGCCCAATGGTTATTATCCTAGATAATAACTATCACATATTGGGGGGGCTGATTTGGCGCGGTTACGACCCGGGTTAATACAAGGTTAGGGCCACCCCTGCTGATAATGCGCACGAACCCCGCACAAGGTCGCGCAGTAACCGCCCCCGAGTACTTTTGCACGCGATTTTGGGCAAAAAGGTATATAATTTAAGTTAAATTGGTACTTCTGGACGGTCGCGTAATGTTGCTCTGAATTTATAACACCTAAATAGGCTCTCTTCCTATATTAAGGCGTCTTAGTTACTATAGTGTAGTCTTATATTAAGACGTCTTAGTTACCAGAGTATAGTCCTATATTAAGGCGTCTTGGTAACTGCAGTGCAGTCCTATATTAAGACGTCTTGGTTACTAGAGTATAGTCCTATATTAAGACGTCTTGGTTACTGCAGTGCAGTCCTATATTAAGACGTTTCGGTTACTAGTAGAGTCCTATATTAAGGCGTCTTGGTTAATGCAGTAGTTTTATAGTAAAATAGTATTATATATATATATATATACACTGCTTAATATGGAGCCTTTCCCTCCCTTTCCCTCCCCCGCCCTAAGGGCTAGTTAGTAGTTAGATATTCTTATAAAGCTAATCTAAAGAATGCTGGCCTTATAGCTGTTCCAGCTGGTTAATAGCCTATCTCTTATCTCTTACTGTACTATCTTCTACGCGCCGTCTTATATCCTTAATTATCCTATAGCGATGGCTATAGAATATAGCCTTGCCGTTAACCCGCTAGCGTGCCCCCTAGTAATAATTAAGAGCTTTAATTAACGGCCTACCTGCTAGCCTTAAAGTCCACTTAGTCTAAAGCTAAAAGACCGAATTACCGCCTTAAAGCATTTTATATTTCCTTAGCGGCGCCTATAGGTTAAAAATAAATAGGAGAGATAATTAAGTATTAGCTTATGCCTACGCTAATAGGGGCGATGCGGATATTATAGACGGCTAAGCGGATAGTGCGGATATTGTAGACGGCTAAGCGGACAGTGTGGATATTATAGATAACTAAGCGGGCAGTATAGATATTATAGACGGCTAAGCAGATAGTATGGATATTATAGACAGCTAAGTAGATTATTAGCGACTCAGTCAATTGAGGCATAAGCACGGCAAGAGGGACGCGCAAGCCTGTATAATTAGTAGTCTATAAACGAGGATCCAAAGCTAGAGAAAGGAAAGGAGAAGAAGGGCAGCGTCGCTCGAAGTCTTATACAATCCCCAAGTCACGTAAGCTTACGTGACTCTGCGTCTACCATAACGTCTACCATAATCCACCGTTTTCCACCAGCGCCGTAACATAGATAGTATGGATATTATAGATAGCTAAGTGGACAGTACGGATATTATAGACGGCTAAGCGGACGGTATAGATATTATAGACGGCTAAGTGGATAGTGCGGATATTATAAATAGCTAAGTAAATAGTACGGATATTATAGACGGCTAAGTAAGTAGTATAGATATTATAGATAGATATATGGACTCTATAGGCCCTATTAAGATACCTATCTTCCCTTATTAAATCTATATAGGTATAAATAATGCTAATAACTTTTTTATCTTGCTAAGGCGTTCTAAGATTGTCTACACGCGTAATTAAACCCCTTTTATCTTAGAGATCGCGGCCTTATATTTTAGCTTAGCTACGGCCTTATAGGCGGGCTAGTATTTCTATATTATTAGCTTATTTGGCATAATTATATTAGTTAGTAAGCTTTTTACCTATGTAGTAAACCTCTAGTACTCCTTATAGCTAAAAAGGAGGTCTTTTTATAGGGGGTAGAGTGGGAACTGCTTATATAGAATTACTAAGTCCTGTAATAGGATTACCCTAAGCGTATAGAGGAGGCGTAGAAATCTTAAGCCCATAAGGTTAAGCCGTATAACCTTATTATTAGCCCTACCTAGGTGGTAGGCCTCTATATATTTTAGCTAGATATTAGTTTTAGGCTATATCTTTAAATAGAGGGCCTTCTCTAGCACCTTCTATGTATAGGGAAGAAAGTAGCCCTTTTCTTCCTTTAGGAAGCCTGAAATTAACCGCATAAATATATAGGGTAGGTAGCTAAGGTAGGCTCCTATTATTACATCCGTATTCTAGCGTCTAGCCCGTCTAATTTAGGTCTCCTTAACGCCGCTTAGCTTAGTATACTAGACGCTCTGCTTATAGGCGCTATAGGTCTTCTTCTTTAAGTAAATTTCTACCCCCTAAAATATCTTTTTATTTTATTTAAACTATGTATAATAGCTTAGCGGCTGTTATGGTACTTTAATACTACTAGGGAAGACGTATAGATTATAGTAGTCCTCTAACTGCCAAAAGGATAGAAAGCTCTTAGTACTGTCTTTACCCTAGTAGTTAAAGAAGTAAAAGGCTATTATAGAGAGGAGGTAGAGAATAGGGTTAGCATTCCGTATATAGCCTATATATTTAACCTTGCTATACTAATTCTGCTTCCCTTATATTATTAATATAATTATATACGGCGCTAACTGATTCAGTTTGGGCCCTTTATTCTCTAGTTTAATAAGGATAAGATTAGTAAGCTGAATATCTTATCTACTTTTACTATAGGTAATAGTAGTATAGCCTAAGAAGTGGGTTAGAAAACGGCAGCTATATAGACTAGATAGGGCATATATAAACCTAATAAATGCTTAGCTGTAGTTTAAAGGTAAGATTTAACTAAACCTAGCATCTTAGAGCCCGTCTCCTAGTACTAAGTAATTGCCTTTTTAAGCCCTTTAACATTATAGCCGCTATTAATTATAAATAGGCCTTAATTAATAAAGTTAATGCGTTAAATCTGGTTCTTATTATAGTAGATGCTATCTAGTACTGCTAAGAGCTTTGCCCCTTGCAGTGGCTATAAGGTCTTACCTTCTAACTGCTATATATAAAGCTTAGTAATAGTAGAGATGTAGCTATTTATAACTAAGTATTAGACTATCTTATTAAATGGGGCGTCTAGGGCCTTCTTATCCTATGCCTCCCCTTCCTCCTTTATAGCTTCTTCCCCTATACCTATAGCTGCCCCTATAGATGACCCTATAGATACCCCTATGGATACCCCTACGGCTACCTTCCCCCCTAGTTGCTTTACCTACTTAACCGTCTTCTGCCTTTTCTTTACCCGCTTACTATCTTTCTATTTTAACTTCTATTTTTAATAGCTAGTAGCCTATAATTCTTAGTTAATAACTTACTACTCTAAAAATAGGTAAAGCTTATCTTCTATTACCTAGGCGCCGTCTATATTGCCTTTTAGTCTTATACACTAGTCTTCCTATTTTTTCTACTTTAGCTTATACGCCCTTATAGTATTTTTTAAGCGCTAGGCCTTATAAATATTATATAGCCGTGCTATTTAGGCCTTGAATTTATTCTAGAGGCTATTAGAGGAGGATGCTATAGGGGCTTTCTTTAACTATAAAGTGGACTATAGAGTAAGAAGATTCTTAAAAGACTTTATATTTATAAATATCCGTAAGAGGTTAGGGGGAAGACGTATAAGCGCAGTATAGGTAAATATTAAAAGGGGAGGAGGAGAAGAGAGCTGTCACGGAGTAAGTATAAGTGGTGATAATATATAACAAAGTAGATATTATTAAGCTATGTACATAAACTGTGTAATAAAGTTAAGATGTTGCGTAAGAAGAGAAGGTAAGGAAACGGGAAGAAAGGGTATATATCGTAAACTTGGTTGCTTGGTTAATATATATATGGGGCAGAATAGGATTTAAGTAGTGGTCCTGGCAGAACTTGGCAGGATTTAATAGACTTAGCAGAATATAGCAGAATACAGCAAATTGCCGTAGATTGCGGCAAACTGCCGTAGATTACCGGTAGTTTGCCATTAGATTGCTGTTTTACGGTTAGTCTTCTTCTTACTGCGTTAATAGAAACAGGTGGACATATATAAGGTGTTACGGAGGTGTCCCATAATAGTACCCCCCCTTTAAACTTAAGCTTCTATAAGATGGGGCTGTAGTAGTTCTAAGTGGAGTTTATGAAAGTCTTCTGCAGCTTATATAAGTCCTATAAAGTTAACAGGTTCCCATAAGGGCTTATTAAAGCCTCTCCATTTCATAAGGTATATATATTTCCATTTCCATTTATTATATTTAATATTATTAACTCTTTTAATAAGGTACTTATCCTTACTATCTACTTTAACTAGTAGGGGAGGGTCTTAGATTTATTTGGGCAGGGCATCTAATATAGGGGCAGTAGAGCAGAGGACTAACGTATAGAATATAAGGTGGATTTTAACCGTATTAGGGAGCTTTAGTTAGTAGGCATAAGGAGAGACAACTTTTTTAACCTTATAAGGGCCGGCGTTCTTCCAGTTAAGTTTCTTAGTAGGTTATTTTATGTTTAGATTTTTTATGTCTAGCTAGACAAAGTTACTAATTTGGTAAGCTAGTACTAGGGTTCAGTTCTTATTTGCTGCGGCTTTATAAATAGACTAGGCCTATATTATTTCGTTAGTAAGGAACTCTTATAGTTTTTCTATCTTTTTATAAATTTGTTTACTTTATAACTTATAAGGCTTAATAAGCTAGGTAAGGAATATTACTAAAGGGTTTAAAACCCATTTGTAGATGCTAGCCGTAGTTAGCTAGGAATAGGGAGACCTTTGTGGTTTCCAAGACGGAGTTATTTATAGTAAACTTAGCAAATATAAGCTAGTCCATCTAGTCATCCTGCAGATATGACGTGTATATCCAAATATATTATTTTATTATAGCATTTGCACGTTCCGTTTAACTATCTATTTTTAGGTAGTATACTATAGATAACAGTGCTTTAATATAGAGTTAGGTAGTTAGTTCTTTTTAGAACATAGAGACAAACTAGCGGCCTCTATTAAAGATAATTGTTTTAGGGAATCTATAGAGTTTCTACATATAATCTAGGAATAGTTAGGCGATAGCAGGTGTTAATATATTAGGATAGGCGATTAGGTATCTTATTTTAGATAGTCAGTCTATAACTACTATAATTTTTATATAGCCTTTACTTACGAAGAGATTAATAACAAAGTTAATTAAGATATCCTTCTATCTTTGGTCTAAAACAGGTAGTAGCTTTAGGAAGCCGTTATATATCTTATACAAAGCTTTAGCTCATCAGTAGATATAGCAGCTAGAGACGTACTTTTGTATTATATTATGCATATTTAGCCAGTAGTACTCCCATTAGAGTAGTTCTAGGGTTTTTCCTTAGCTTAGGTAGCCGGCTACTAGTGGGTTATATACATATTTAAGAAGCTTAAGCTTAAGTTTATTATAGTTAGGTATAACTAGGCGGTTCTAGTAGTACAAGCGGTCTCTATAAGCTTTATATTTACTTAGAGAGATCTTTTTAGAGCGTCTAACGCTATCTTAAATTAGCTTAAGCATCTCTTAGATAAACTTGTTATTTGGGTATTTATTAATTATAATCTGTTTAATTAATTAATTAGTTATTTTAAGGATGTATACTATAAGGTCTTTAATAGGGGGATTAAATAGCTTAGGATAGAGCAGAGTTTAATTGCGGTAGAAGTGCGCTTCTTCTTAAGCTAGTGTGTTTTGTAAACATTAGGTTAGAGCATTAGGCTTCTAGCCTTAAACGCCTAGGCGGTATATAATTAAGAATTAGAATTAGGACAGATATTCTAACCAGCGGGCTTAACAGTGGCTTAGCTGTTTTATGGTTATAAAGTACTATAGGTTCTTATAATCGCTAAAAACTTTAATTAGAAATCCAGTTCCTTCTAGTTTTAGTCGCCATTGCTTAAAGCATCTAATAATAGCTAGTAATTCCTTATTATAGATTTTATAATTGCATTTAGCTAGGCTTAGTTATTTTAAGAAGTATGCTATAGGGTGCAATACTCCTTCCTTATTATATTAAAACAGAATGCCTCTAGTAATATAATTAGATAAGTTAGCTTTTATAACACTTATTTAGTCTAGGTTAAAGTATTAGAGCATAGGTATAGTAGTAAATATAACCTTTAAATAAGTAAAGGCCTTCTTATATTCTTTATTAAAGATAAAGGCTTTATCTTTTTAGGTTAAGGTTATAAAGGGTAAAACCAAGGCGGAAAAGTTATTAATAAACTGTTAGTAGAAGTTGGCGAAGCCTATAAAGGCCCTTACGTCCTTAATATTCTTAGGTTCTTACCAGTTTATAATTACTTCAACTTTCTTAGGGTCCATTTATACGCTATCTATAGAAATAATAAGTCTAAGGTATAGGACTTCCGTTTTATGGAACTTATATTTATCTATATCTAATTATAGGCTGGCTCTACATAAGGCTTACAAGACTAGTTTAATATATTTTTAGTGTCTAGCCAGATTATTGCTATATATTAAGATATTGTTAATATAAGCAGTATAAAAAACATCCAGGTATAGGCGTAGGGTGTTATTTACAAAGTATTAGAATAAACTTAGGGCGTTTATAAGGCTAAATAGCATTACCAAGTATTTAAATAATCCGTATCAAGTACGAAATGTAGTAAGCTATTTATCTCCTTTTACAATATAGAGACAGTTAAATGCGTGGATAATATTAAGCTTTATATAGTAACGAGCCTTACTTAATCAGTTTAGTATCTCTTAGATTAATAGAATTAGGTATTAGTTCTTAATAGTAACAGCGTTAAGAGCTTAGTAGTCTATATAGAAGCGTAGACCACCGCTAGGTTTCTTAACAAAAATTACTAGTACAGCTATAGGTAAAGAACTTGCTCTAATAAATCCTTTATTTAAATATTCGTCTAAGTACTTTTATAATACCTAGAGTTCGTTTCAGGATATTCCATATAAGGGTCTAAACCTAGGATATTTTCCTTCTTTAACTATAATTTTATAATTATATAGACGGCGTTCTAGTAGCTTATTAACTTCCTTTTATAAAAATATATCTAGATAATCATAGTATTCTACTGGTACTTTTATGGCGGGATTAGTATGCTTCTTTAGTGCTAAGGCCTTCTTAATATCGACCATTATAACGGCAAAGATTGTGTATTTAGGTTTCCTAGCGAGTTATACTAATAGGGTAGCTCTAATTATATAGATATCTAAGGTATTAAGCGGGCTTAGATTATCCTTAGTTTCTTACATAGTTTTAGGTTTAGTATTAGGTATAGAGTTAGTATTAAATTTAGGTTTAGGTTCTTTAAGTATCCTTTTTATAGTGGAATACCAGTTCTTTTAGTACCTTTATATATTAAGCTTAAGCTTCTACTTAGTTTAGGGTGTAGTGGTTAGAGTTAGTTTATATAGTTTGGTATAATTTCTAGGTTCTTAGTAGACGTTAGTAGAATTCTTATATTAGTGGAATTTAGTAGAATTCTTAGGTTAGTGGAATTAGGTGGACTTTTTAGGTATAGGGTAGATGTTAGTGGAAATTTTAAACTAGTAAATCCTAGTGGATTTTTTAGATTTTAGTTTAGGGTCTAAGCAGCGAGTTATAAGGCACTTCTACTTGTAATAAAAGGTAGTAAATAAAAGCTTAAGGTTGTCCTAATTAATGGTTACCTTATATAGCTTTATCTAGGGTTATTTAAGGATTACTAGGTAACCTAGCGTAGTTATAAAGAGCTTAATTAATTCTTTGTGGTTTAGGTATTAGAGTTTTAGGGCCGCTATATAAGTAATACAGCCTAAGATAGTACGTTTACTATTAAATCTAAATATATTAATATGCCGGTTAAGGGGTATTAGGGTAAACTTATTATCTTACGCAAAGGTCTTATTAATAAATCCTATGCCGCTAGCTCCTATATTAATTAGAACTTAAGCGTTAGCCTATTAACTTTTCTGTTAAAAATAGCAGTTAACAGTTATACTATAATCCTAAGAGTTAGGGTTTGCAATATTTAATGCGTTTAATAAGATCCTGTAATATAGCTATCCTAAAAAGCAACTTAACTCTAAAATATACCTTTTAGTAGTAAGTAAGAAGGGGTTCCTACAGAACATCAGTTATAACTTTATTCTTATAAATGGTGCTTACTAGATACAGGGCTAGAACTAGGTAAAGATTAGGGACGGTAACTAGAGGATCAATATAGTAAATAGTTGTTAGTATTGGCTATTTATAAGTTGTGTTGGGGTATAGGGATAGAGCAGTATCTTAAAATATAATTTTTGCTTCCGCATTTAAAGTAAAGGCCTAGCTTAATATATTATTTTTATTTAGAGGACCCTAGCAGAGCGTATTCTAGGGTCCCTATATTAATATCTATAGCATTAGGGTGCTTAGGCTGAGATAATAACTTAGTAGATATTCGCGGAGCTGTCATATTATATTAAGGAGTGGACTTTGGTGTTAGGTATAGTATATTATTATACCGTTTATTAATAATATTTATATAAGCGTTAAGGGCTTCTAGTAGGTCTATACCTATTAGGGAGGTTTTTAGTTTAGGACTTAGGAATTTAATAAGGCTGTTAATTAGTACAGAGTCGTTCTAGCCTGTTTTTTTTGCATAATAGTTAAATTTGGAGAAGTATACTAGAAAGCTTTTTATTTCTTAAGTTATATAGTTTATCTTTCTCTAAGTAGTAGCTTAGTGGTTTAGGTTACTATACATAGCTTTAAGAAGTATAATTAGGCTTAGTACTAAGTTCAGTTAAAGAGGTTTAATAAGGTTAGCTATATCTTCTTCTAGTTAACTTAGGGCATAATAGAGTTGGTTAGCTTTAGTTAGGTAGCGGTTAGCGTTACTAGTTAGCTTATTTTTAAGCCGGCTTAGGAATAATTAAAGTTTTTATTATTTACTAGTAAATATTAGGGGATCTAGTAATTATTTAGATTGTTATAGTATAGTAGTTGGTTTTACTAATGGGATAACTATTGCTGGTTTAGGGCTTGCGTTCTGCGTATTAGCTTCTAGTAATAGCGACTAGTTTTAAGGGCTTAGCGTAGGCGTCTTAAGGGTACGGATTTCTTTTTAAAGGGCCTTAATTGTTTTCTAGTGCTATACTTCTTATTTAGCTTACTATTAAGCTATAGCAGCTTAGTTTTATGCAAGGGCGTCTATAAAGGACTTTTATATATCTGCTAGTTGTTCTTAGAATATGGATATAATATTGGCGGCCGTTATAGGGGCTTTAAGGTCGTTCTATATTTTAAATAGGGTAGGGCGGAGTGTAGGTTTTTACGTAATATAGTATTACGGAGTAAGTATAAGTGGTAATAATATATAACGAAGTAGATATTATTAAGCTATATATATAAACTATATAATAAAGTTAAGACATTGCGTAAGGAGAGAAGGTAAGGACACGGGAAGAAAGGGTATATATTATAAACTTAGTTGCTTGGTTAACATATACATAGGGCAGAATAGGATTTAAGTAGTGGTCCTAGTAGAACTTAGCAGGATTTAATAAACTTAGCAGAATATAGCAGAATGCGGCAAATTGCCGTAGATTACCAGTAGTTTGCTATTAAATTACCATTTCGCGGTCGGTCTTCTTCTTGCTGCGTTAGTGAAAACAGGTAGACGTATATAAGGTGTTACGGAGGTGTCCTATAATAAGAGCTCTATATTATAGAATTAGAATTATAGTAGGCCTTTCTATATAAAATTAGAAGCCCTATATAAGCTAGCGTAAGTATAAGAGTAGGAAAGGGTTAGAAAATGGATTGTTAAGGCAATAATAAGGTTAAAGGCGCGCTAAAGCCCTCTATACTAACCTAGTACTAACCTAGGCCTTAAAAAGGCGTTTAAAAAGTAGGGGCTACTACCAAAGGGGGGGGGGTAATATTTAGATAATATATTGCGGACCTTAGGGGGTTATATATAACCCAAGGTTACGCCAAGCTTAACCCTAACCTCTAATACCTATTACATATTAGGGGGGCTAATTTGGCGTAGTTATAACCTAGGTTAATACAAGGTTAGGGCCACCCCTACTAATAACGCGCCTAAACCCCATATAAGGTCGCGCAGTAACCGCCCCTAAGTACTTTTACACGCGATTTTAGGCAAAAAGGTATATAATTTAAGTTAAATTAGTACTTCTAGATGGTTGCGTAATGTTGCTCTAAATTTATAACACCTAAATAGGCTCTCTTTCTATATTAAGGCGTCTTAGTTACTATAGTGTAGTCCTATATTAAGACATCTTAGTTACTAGAGTATAGTCCTATATTAAGGCGTTTTAATAACTATAGTGCAGTCCTATATTAAAACGTCTTGGTTACTACAGTGCAGTTTTATATTAAGACGTTTTAGTTACTAGTAAAGTCCTATATTAAGGCGTCTTAGTTAATACAGTAGTCTTATAGTAAAATAGTATTATATATATATATATACACTGCTTAATATGGAGCCTTTCCCTCCCTTTCCCTCCCCCGCCCTAAGGGCTAGTTAGTAGTTAGATATTCTTATAAAGCTAATTTAAAGAATGCTGGCCTTGTAGCTGTTCCAGCTGGTTAATAGCCTATCTCTTATCTCTTACTATACTATCTTCTACGCGCCGTCTTATATCCTTAATTATTCTATAGCGATGGCTATAGAATATAGCCTTGCCGTTAACCCGCTAGCGTGCCCCCCAGTAATAATTAAGAGCTTTAATTAATGGCTTACCTGCTAGCCTTAAAGTCCACTTAGTCTAAAGCTAAAAGACCGAATTACCGCCTTAAAGCATTTTATATTTCCTTAGCGGCGCCTATAGGTTAAAAATAAATAGGAGAGATAATTAAGTATTAGCTTATGCCTATGCTAATAGGGGCGATGCGGATATTATAGACGGCTAAGTGGGTAGTATAGATATTATAGACAGCTAAGTAGATAGTATGGATATTATAAATAGCTAAGCAGATAGTGCAAATATTATAGATAGCTAAGTAGATAGTGTAGATATTATAGACGGCTAAGTAGGTAGTATGGATATTATAGACGGCTAAGCGGATAGTACGGATATTATAAATGGCTAAGTAGATAGTGCGGATATTATAGACGGCTAAATAGATAGTGCGGACATTATAGACAGCTAAGTAGGTAGTATAGATATTATAGATAGATATACGGACTCTATAGGCCCTATTAAGATACCCATCTTCCCTTACTAGATCTATATAGGTGCGAATAATGCTAATAACCTTTTTATCTTGCTAAGGCGTTTTAAGATTATTTATACGTGTAATTAAACCCCCTTTATCTTAGAGATCGCGGCCTTATATCTTAGCTTAGCTATAGCCTTATAGGTAGGCTAGTATTTTTATATTATTAGCTTATTTGGCATAACTATATTAGCTAGCGAGCTTTTTACCTATGTAGTAAACCTTTAGTACTCTTTATAGCTAAAGAGGGGGTCCTTTTATAGGGGGTAGAGTGGGAACTACTTATATAGGATTACTAAGTCCTGTAATAGAATTACCCTAAGTATATAAAGGAGGTATAGAAATCTTAAGCCCGTAAGGTTAAGCTGTATAACCTTATTATCGGCCCTACCTAGGTAGTAGGCCTCTATATATTTTAGCTAGACGTTAGTCTTAGGCCATATCTTTAAATAGAGGGCCTTTTTTAGAACCTCCTATATATAGGAAAGAAAGTAGCCCTTTTCTTTCTTTAGGAAGCTAGTAATTAACTATATAAACGCATAAAGTAGGTAGCTAAGGTAGGCTTCTATTATTATATCCGTATTCTAGCGTCCAGCCTATCTAATTTAGGTCTTCTTAATACCGCTTAGCTTGGTATACCGGACGCTCTGCTTATAGGCGCTATAGGTCTTCTTCTTTAAGTAAATTCCTACCCCCTAGAATATCTTTTTATTCTATTTAAACTGCGTATAATAGCTTAGCGGCTATTATAGTACTTTAATACTGCTAGGGAAGATATATAGGTTATAGTAGTCCTCTGGCTACTAAAAGGATAAAAAGCTCTTAGCGCCGTTTTTACCCTAGCAGTTAAAGAAGTAGAAGGCTATTATAGAGAGGGGGTAGAGGATAGGGTCAGCGTTCCGTATATAGCCTATATACTTAACCTTGCCGTACTAATTCTGTTTCCTTTATATTATTAATATAATTATATACAGCGCTAACTTATCTAGTTTAGGCCCTTTATTCTTTAGTTTAATAAGGATAAGGTTAGTAAGCTAAATATCTTATCTACTTTTACTATAGGTAACGGTAGTATAGCCTAAGGAGTGGGTTAGAAAATGGTAGCCGTATAGACTAGATAGGGCATATATAAACCTAATAAATACTTAGCTGCAGTTTAAAGGTAAGACTTGACTAAACTTAGCATCTTAGAGCCCGTCTTCTAGTACTAAGTAATTGCATTTTTAAGCCCTTTAACGTCATTGCCGCTAGTAATTATAAATAGGTCTTAATTAATAAAATCAACGCGTTAAATCTAGTTTTTATTACGGTAGACGATATCTAGTACTACTAAGAGCTTCGCCCCCTATAGCGGCTATAAGGTTTTACCTTCTAACTACTATGCATAAAGCTCAGTAATAGCGGAGACGTAGCTATTTATAACTAAGTATTAGACTATCTCGTTAAATAGGGCGTCTAGGGCCTCCTTGTCCCATACATCCCCTTCCTCCTTTATAGCTTCTTCCCCTATGCCTGTAGCTGCCCCTATAGATGCCCCTGCAGATGCCCCTGCGGATGCCCCTGTAAATACCTCTATAGCTACCTTCCCCCCTAGCTACCCTACCCGCTTAACCGTCTTCTACCTCTTCTTTACCTACTTACTATCTTTCCACATCTCTTTCCGTTTTAACTTCCGTTTTTAATAGCCAGCAGCCCATAATTCTTGTTTAATAACTTACTGCTCTAAAAATAGGTAAAGCTTATCTTCTGTTACCTAGGCGCTGTCTATATTACCTTCTAGTCTCGCGTACTAGTCTTTCCACTCTTTCTGCTTTGGCTTATACGCCCTTATAGTATTCTTTAAGCGCTAGGCCTTATAAATATTGTATAGCCGTGCTGTCTAGGCCTTAAATTCGTTTTGGAGGCTATTAAAGGAGGAGGCTAGGGGGGCTTTCTTTAACTATAAAGTGGACCGTAGAGTAAGAAGATTCTTAAAAGACTCTATATCCGTAAATATCCGTAAAAGGTTAGGGGGAAGACGCGTAAGCGTGGCGTGGGTAAATAAAGCTACTAAACGCATAAATATTAAAAGGGGAGGAGGAGAAAAGAGCTCTATATTATAGAATTAGAATTACAGCAGGCCTTTCTATATAAAATCAGAAGCTCTACGCGAGCTAGCGCGGGCATAAGAGTAGGAGAGGGTTGGAAAATAGATTATTAAGGCGACGGTAAGGTTAAAGGCGCGCTAAGGCCCTCTATACTAACCTAGTACTAACCTAGGCCTCAAAAACGCGTCTAAAAAGTAGGGGCCACCACCAAAGGGGGGGGGGGTGTGATATTTGGACGATATGTCGCGGACCTTGGGGGGTTGTGCGTAACCTAAGGTTACGCCAAGCTTAACCCCGACCTCTGATACCTCTATATATATTAATTAGTAGGTTGTTAAGGCTATTTAAGGAGCAGGTTACCTTATTTGCTTTTTACCGCCATACTCCCCCAACTTTAGCCCTATTAAGTTAACCTTCTTAGTTTTAAAATCTTAGATAAAACGTTATTATCACTTTCTAAGGCCGACCTACTTGAACTTTAGCCAATTCCTACAAGCGGTAATTAGGTACAGCAACTGTAATTAATTTGCAAGGGCGCAGTTTCGTCACTTAGTATATGGTTGCTATATTGAACAGGCAGAGCTAGATCGGGTACGCGAACAGCTGGCCGCCTTTGAGAGGGGTGAACTTGATATTGCAGGAATAGAGGAACCTGGTGATGAGGGACTTAGTAAGGAGTTTGGTGTTTAGGAGTATAGTATATACTAGTAAAAGATCTATTTCAAATCTATATACAAAACACTTATACGCCAGTAATAACCCTTTATCTTTAAGTAAGCTTCGTAGCAGGCCTTGTAGCAGGCTTTGTAGTAGGCCTCGCTGGGTGATAAAGTTGATTAATTGTAGGTGTTGAAATCTCCGTGTTTTTGGCGCGGGAAAACGGGGAGAATCGTGCCAAGCATTGAACGAATTTACGCATACGACAAATACTGCAGATCATATCTTTCTCCGCACTAGTTACCGGCATACGTCTTAGCTTTCCCGATTTTAAATTCTGCCATTCTTAGAGAATTAAGAAAGGGCGACATATAGCACTTAAAATTTAAAGGAATACTACCCTTATCCTAAAGTACCTACTTAACGGTAGAGGTAATGTGTACACCTCTTAGACATAGATTTGCAAAAAGTGGGGAATATACACAGACTTATAGAGCATATTGACCACTAGTGTTTATCTAATTCTTTACTAGATATATTATGATGATTTCTTAACTCCCTACGGATTTAACTTATCGATGGAAACGCTCCGCCGTACATTCCTAATTATAGAACTCTCCTTCCAGAAAAGTTGTTGCTGACGATGCTTGCCTCCTTATAGAGTAGTCCATAATAAAATCTTATCAGATAAGATTGAATACGGATCCGTATCCTTGCATATCTTATTTATTTTATTTATCGGATAATCTCTTAGCATTACCCCACTAAGAGGCCCGTATACAATTTTCTTGCCCCTAACCATCATATTATGTAAACTATGGCCTTAGAGCCAGAGTCCTCTATTATCTTAAGCACTATTAACTTAGTTAGCGCTTCTCTTTTACGCAAGCCTAAGAAAATTCAACCCCTACCTTCTATTAACTTCCGTTATCCACGCGAAGAAGAGGACGAAGTATAGTATAGTAGTAGTGGTTCTAAACTCTACTACTATACCTATTGCTTATACTCTGGACCAGTAAGTAGCAATGTTTAGAATTACCTTAAAAAGAGTTATTAAATTATTAATATACCGAAGATAAGCTTAATAATTAAAACAGTAAGCGTAATATTAAACAAACTTTATAAATAAGCAGCATCTTAAAATGCTATATATAACTTTAATACTAATTTCCTTAAGAATTAAATAAATTAAGAAATTCTTAACCAGGCTCTAATTAACTTAATTATTATATAAAACCTCCCCTTCTGGGTAGTAGAGTAGCTAGAGTTATACGTTATTTTCTAAAGTCTTAACTGAAAATTAAAGGGCTTTGTTACTACAGCTTATTTGCAAGTTGTAAGATTAATTAACAATTTATACTAGTTGTAAAAGGATATTATATAAATCAAACTTTAGTCTACTCTAATAAGCATTTATCTATCTGTTAATATTTAGACCTCTTTAAATAACCACCTTCTTCTTATAGTCTGTGCTTATTTTATTAATAGCCAGGAGAAGCTAATAAAGGCTCTTCTTACTCTTCGTCTAGTAGCCAGCCATTATAGAGAGGAGTAATAGAATATCCTTCTTTCTATACTATAAGAGTACGGGATTGTATAAAAGATAGGAGCTATTATTACTGATAATTCTAGTACAAATAATACTCTCTATTATACAATAAGCAACTACCTTCTTAAGAACAAAAACATTAACTAGAATCCTACTTAATAGAGAATCCGTTGCTAAGGCCATATTATCAATTTTGCTATTTAAGCCTTTCTCTTTAAAAGCCTTATTAATATTAAGCAAATTAAGTTATATAAAGTAGGAGAGGAAAAAGGGAATAAGCTTAGTAAAAAGGAGGAAGAGAAGAAGAATAAATTATTTTAAGTAATGGGGCCACTTGGAAAGCTTTATAATATCATTATATATATACATTCCTTAGCAAATTATATAAAGCAGTTTATAGATCTTGCAGGAAGACGAATTCCACTTAATAATTATATAAGATAGAATAGCTGGTTTTAGATGCTAAATATAGCACTTAAGAAGGAGACAAATATTAATGAATATGTTAAGGCCAACTTTAACAGCCTTAAGCAGAATTATCTTACCCCTTAGGACTGGAAGATGCTTTGTACAATAAAGAATTTTCTTCAGCCGTTTAAGTGGGCGACTTTAGCAACTTAAGGAGATAAGGTAAGAATTAATTGTGTGCTCCAGATAATGGATATACTAATAAAGTATATAGAGAACGCTTGTGTATGTTAATTCAGACTCTCTTTTAAAAGATCTAGCTAATATTATATAATAGGCACAATATAGGTTAGATAAAAGCCTTATTAGCTAGATTAATAATTGCTAGGTAAAGTTTAATCAATACTATCTAAAAACTAATAGTACACCTCTTTACGCTACTGCACTTATTCTTCACCTAAGTCGTTATACAAGATATATTACGTCAGTTTAGAAGAAGAAATGGCAGAAAGCAGCGTTTTCAGCTATAAAAGCACTTTGGGAATTATACCGAGAGAAGGCCCCGTTAACTATCAGTATTCCGTTATACAAAGTAGACTTAGCTCCTTAGGAAAAAGAGCTTAATAAGTTTAACAGAATTAAAATAGAAATAAATAAAAAGACTACTTAACCAGCCAGCCAGGATAAGTATAAGGACTACTACGCTAAAGTACTATACAATATTAAAGTTACTCTAATCTAGTGGTAGTCTCAAGAGTCACACCAAAAGCGCTAGCCACGGCTTTCGGCGTTTGCAATAGAAATTCTCTTAATTCCAGCAATAAGTAATAAGCCAGAGAGGGTCTTTTTAGGAGAACGTTATATAATATTATAGGAGAGAATACAGCTTAGGGTAGAGATAGTTCAGAAAACTACATATATAAAAAGCTGGTATAGAAGTGGAATCTCAAAGAAAGAACTTTAATAGTCCTTACGGCTTAAAGTTGCCAGCAGGCAACTTTAATAGTAGGGACGGCAGAGAATAGCAGAAAACGGCAGAAAATAGCAGAACAGGTGGAAACAAGGTGTTATAATATTAGATTTTCTCCTTTTCTACTTCTAATTATGTTTCTTGTTTAATTAAGTAGTAGAGTAACCTTTTTCCGTGTTATTGAGTTCTTATTGGATAAATTAAATAAAATAAATAAAATTCGGATAATTTATCGGCCTTATTCGCTTAATTTTGGCCTACTCTGCCTCCTTAATCTTAATTCCCCATAACCTTATTTTCCATATGCAAGCTTTAGACCTCCCAAGCCCAAGCCGCCTTGGATAGCACAACCGTTGAGCCTAGATGGAACCAGAATGCTTTTAGATCCTCAAGCGCAAAGCTCGTCTAAGACGTATATTAGCTTCATAGGGGTGCTTCTACTTAGGTCGGCCCACGTACTGTACACACCTGACTGCCAGTACATATTCAAGAAAACCTAGGAGCGAGCAATAGCTCATCTCCGCAATGTACAAGTGGATTCACCCTTGTTCAAGATAATCAAGCGCAGAGTTAATATGCTCATCATTCAGGAGAGTGTCTAACTCTGCAGGCTCTGGGTTGGTCCAAAAGGGTGGATTGATCTGTTCGGGGTAGTCCGGTACATGAGGTTGGTGCCCTACATACGAAATATCAGATGCATCGTATCCGTGCGCAGAATTTCGACGTTGGTGTTCACCGATTCCCAGATTGTGTTGCTCGTGCACAGCAGTTGTAGGGGTGTGTCGAGAAGTGGAATCAAACCCAGAATCGGTCATTTGGCGATCATATGGAAATGGATGGGTTTCAGTACTGAAAAAACCAGGCCCAAACATTTCTATTAAGGGCGGCTGTTCCCTGGACGTGGGCATATTACAATTTATCGGGCTACCTCCTTCGGGCCGAGGAGCTTCAGGCTCAGCAGCACGGCCAAGCGGTGCAGGATGTAATGGCTCTCTTGGTCCTTGGCTCTGTAGGTATTGTTCCCGTATACTTGGTTGGTTGCTGGGTGCTTACGATGTTGAGTATCTCGGTGATTTGGTCTGGCCGAGAGAGCGACCTGTCAACGAGCACACGTTCGATTTCAGACCTTAACTGCTCGTTTTGCGCGCGTTCGCGGCTTGTATATTCATCGTACTGCTCAAAGGTCTGGCCCTCCTGGTCGACGACTGCCAAATAGTTAGCACTCAATAACACTCATATACGTGATTCTCTCTTACAGGGGGAAGGAATATTAGGCTCTTCCACTTCCGGGAAACATGTTCGGTAAATCTCTCGCCAAAAGTCTTCCTGGGATTGAAATCGCCGTAGGTTAAGCCCTCTTAATTTCTTTTCTTGTTCAGCATCATAGCCAAGGGAGTAATCTCGTACATCTAGTCGCGCATCGCAGGCAGTGATCGCAGTGTGATGGGCCTTCAACTCAGCGTCATCTTTAAATTCATGCCTACATCTCGGGCAGTGTATAGGGAGGGCGTGCTTCCGGTTCAAGTGCTCTCTACACGAAATCAGCTTCAGCAAGTTTTTCCTCAGGCTGAGTAGAAAATGGAAGTGGGGAGTAATAACGTTAAGCACCAATTACTTACTTGATTCGATGGCAGCCTGAATACCCTTTTAGGTCAGTGCATGCCCTTGTCATGCCATGTTTTGCAGGGTCAAATTTGTAAAAAGGGCATGCTAGTCTGAACTTAGATTTCTTCGCATGTGGGTCTTTTCTTGGATCAAGGCGCCGACGTTACCTTTATAGTCTTTAAACATATCCTAAACCTTCTTTTTAACCTTATTAATATAGGCCTTCTTACTCTTATTTAACTCCTATTTCTAGTAAAACCATTATATCTTAAGCGTTGGATTTATTATAATGGCGGTATAGTAGGTAGGTATTTTATTAGCCTTCTTAAAGTACTTCTCGCACTTCTCCTATATAGCGCTCGCGTAGCTAGATAGTAGCTTATAGTTCTAATTATTAGATTAATATAGAGCCGTAAGCTTAAGGAACTAATCTTTAGTAGTATAGAGTTTATTAATAAGCCAATTTAGCGTCTAGAAATAATTAGTAAGGTCTATATAATTACCCTCTACTATAATAGTTACTTTATAAAAAGATTCTAGATGCGTATAAAGGTATTTAAGCTCTTTCTATTAGTGGGGCTTAAGATAGTCCTCCTTAGTAAGAGGCTTTAAGTTAGTAAATGGAATGTGGTTATTATAGAACTAAGTTATAAGTTTGCAGCAATTTAGAAACTAAGTAATTGCTATAAAGAGCTGTCAGATAATCTGTATTCTCTAAAGGCATGGGTCACGTGCACGAGTCACGTGCACTGTAAAATCTCTTCGTAGCTCGCAGCCCTAGGGCCTCAAGACAATCGAAATCAATTAACAATCAAGTCAAGATCATCAATCAATCAACCCATTTCATCAATGAACTGCTCTACACGAACTTCGTGACAGTTATAAGCCCGGTCCGCCGACTCAAGAAGCTATTCAGCTATTACTCAATCATTTAAAGAAATTCTACCTCATCGTTAGACTCTAACACCTCATCATCAAAACGCAGACTCTAACAGAAATCCTACCTCAATCGTCACAGGACGAGATTCCACGAAATTCCACAAGATTCCACGAGATTCCACCTTAATCGTTATAGGACGACCCTGATAATAAGGACGATCCTGATAACAAGGACGATCCTAACAACAAAATACCATCTCAATTCCTCACTTGCCTATTAGTTAAATAACTCCACCGACAAGTTCGTCAACGACGATCATCCTCAATAAGCCAGAAGACTGGGAGTAATGGCTATGGCAACTCCGAGCCCTCGCGGATTAGCGAATTTGGGCCCACGTTAACCTAGACAATATAGCACCTTAACAAGCTCTACTATAAGAACTAGCCTATCCAGATGTTATAGATTTCAATAAGAATGCAACCTTATATATATAGCTCTCAACAAATTAACAGAAAGCGTATAAGAATAGTAGATAATACTACGACTAGGACATAAGGTACTTCCTAAAACAGAAAGAGTATCTGTAATAGATACGCACCTAGATCACGTCTATAGTATTAATTTAAAAGAAGCTGCTATTTAACCCTTCCTTAATAGTTAAAGAATGGCTATCTTGGCTAAAGGAGAACATAGAACCTACCTTGTTATTTGTTAGGAAGAAGGTATAGTACTAGTATATAGAAGCCCTTAAGGGGTTTAAATAGTTATTAAAATTAAATTAGTAGTTAGATTAATGGGAATATGCAATATTACTAGAAGAGAAGTATAAGATCCCTTAAATATCTAATAGAATCTAGCTTTAAGATTTAGTAGAAGTTATTTAACTATTTAGCGACGCCTACTGTATAAAGTACACTACTAAGTTAAATAACCCTTAGAAGTTGAGGTCTTCTAAATACTATAGAGTAGTAAAGGAGCTGTAAGAAGGACTTAAAACACCCTTAAAGAAAGCCAATACTACTATAAGAGGAAGTACCTTTAATATAGACTTTGCAGAATAAGCTATTAAGGATTACTTTAATACTACTAAAGGTTTATAAAGAGGAAGGACCTTAGTATATAATAGACGCTTAAAGAGAGCCGGGACACTAGTAGATAAAGAGACGTCCTATAAGAAGCTAATGCCTAGGTGCTTAGCGTACGGAATATAAGGACACTATATTTGGGACTGTTGGTATTTATTTAAAGATAAGAGACCTATAGGAGTTATAATAGGAGATATACGCGTTAATAGGGCACTAAAGAAGGTAGAAAAGAATAAGAATCTTACTAACTAAGTTATAAAGATTAGACTTAAAGAATAGGAAGATAAAGCTTAATAATAATAGGACGAGAGCTAGGAAGTTAAGATTAAAGGGGAAGCTAATGCGATATTCCTAGAATTATATTATACTGGTTAACTCTATCTACTAAAGCTATTAACTATTCTTAACTTAGGAACTACTTTCCACATCTTTAATAACCTCTTTTGTTTTTATAATTTTAGGAAAGCTTTAAGATATAAATATATTATCGCCGGCAGCTTAGAAGTGCCTATACTAGGCTATAGTAATGTTACTGTCTAAGTTATAAAACTAAATAAGAGCAAGGGAATCCTATGTCTTAAGGACGTTGCCTTTTATACGGACTTTAATATAAATCTAGTATTGTTCTGTCTACTTTAAAAATAAGGGTACTACTAGGATAATAAAGGAGACAATAATCTTCTAGTTTGGAAGGATGATATAATCCTATATTAAATGGAAGAACGTTATGGATAATAGACTATTAAATATGTCTAACTAGGAAGTTGATTAGCGTTTAATATAAGCTGATTGCTACGCTGTTAATGGAAGCGTAGAGTATTATTAAGAGATATTTATCTAGATGTGAAAGGTAATGTATAATTATAGTATCTGTATTTAGGTCATCTAGGACCTATAAGCCTTTATTATTTAGGTATTAACGCCCTAGGAGTTAAGCTTTAAGGCCTTAAGATAACGGAATATTAATACTACAGTCTCGCTAAAATTAAGCGTTAGGTCTTAAGAAGGTTCTTAAAATAGAAAATTAATAAACCCTATTTTAACCTCTACATTAACTAGACTGACCTTAAGGAAGCGTATACTGGATTTGTATAAGTTATGCTTATCTATAACACCTTCTTAGAAAGATCCTTCCCGTATTTTATAATAATGTATAGTAAGGAGAAGGAGATACTATAAGTGCTTAAAGATTTCACCTAATGGATTTGTCTGAGGTATAACCTTAAAGTTAATACTATTAGATTAGATAATGAGCTAGGGAGAAGGAGAACCCTTAAATAGCTATAGATATAAGGGATTATATTTAAGCCTTTGGCGCTATTACGGACAGCTTAAGTATAATGTTACGACTACTAGGAGAGGAGTCGGCGGAAGCTAGTTGGTTAATATAGGCACGGTCTAGGATAGAGCCAGTGGAACTATGTGACGAGGAATAGTAACTAAGGTTATATAACATTAAACATATTGACTGTGTTAAACGGAAGGGACGTTACGTTTAATATAGATAACACGTACCTTACGGAGCGAAGGGATTTCTTAGGCGTACAGTTGTATATTTAAAGGACTACAGTCTCTACCCAGATAGTTCTCTCTTTGTAGTAAATCTTAGAATACAATTAGAGTTAATTTATTGGGCAACCACTCCACTAGTTGTTATTATGTTGTTAACCTGTTTATATCTATATACCCGGCCCAATAATAGGACCCACTGTAGTTCTTGCTATAAGGTTCCGTTATATATTCACTACCAAGGTTATAGTATTAAATAAAGTTAAATAATATACCACCTAAAGCACTAGTTGCGATGCTATTAATGGCAACAACTACCTTAGGATTAGGAGACACCAGTATGGCAGATACGGACTTATAAGTGGTTATAAGAGGTTAGTTATAGGAAATGGTTAATTGCTTATTAGATAATAATAGGATACTTAAGGAACGCATTAATAGAATTGGCGTAGTAAAGGTTAAGTTACCATTAATTAAACGATTCTTAGGAGAAAGGTTAAAACTTAAAGGATTCCTTACGCAAATGCACTTTAAGGTTATGCAGGAAGGAGTAAAGTTGGCAATACCTATAGATTAAGTGGCGTACGCAGGATTGTTCTTAATAGGAAGAGCACTAAAATAGTTTAAACCTTACCTTATAGAAATACAAGTTAGCGGTATAATAACTACTAACTAAGATATATAATTTATATTTACCAGTTAGAACGGGTTCGCGGAAAAACTAATATAGATGTTTAGAGACCCGGAAGTATTAACTATAGCAGAACGGAAGCTTTAAAACTTAGTACAACGTTCTTTAGTAATTGAGTATATAACACAGTTTCAGACACTCGCAACGTAGGTTAAGTGGAATGATAAGGCGCTTATGGCACAGTATAAATAGTGACTTAAGGCTAAAGTCTAGGACACAATTATCCTAATAAAAGATGCGGAAAGTCTATAAGACTTAATAGATTAGTTAATAAAGATTAATAATAGGATCTATTAAAGGGAACAAGCTAAGAAAGGGTAAGATAAAGTTCTATAGTTATATAAGGCGTAGAGCACGTA
>Ga0307507_10000655_pt1 | contig 75038 bp, 23 predicted proteins | sample 7_EM_MG_FD_207223 | JGI IMG/M metagenome (GOLD analysis project Ga0307507, IMG submission 207223) | Populus trichocarpa ectomycorrhiza microbial communities from riparian zone in the Pacific Northwest, United States - 7_EM | ecosystem: Host-associated > Plants > Roots > Unclassified | place... | reverse complement strand
AAAACTCTGTGCATTGCTTATTTCTATATAGGTGGTTGAAGAGATTTCAAGGAACTTCGACCGGCGGTCGAAGTTCTCTAATTGGTCAGATTCCTGCCAAGAGGTTCTCCCAAGTCTCATTACGTGATATCGTTGCGGGCTTGTTTTCCAATACCCTCCCTTAAGCTCAGTCAACAATACCGCTATATACACTGTATATAGGGGTGTAGGATTGCTTAATAAGGGTTACTAAAGCTCCTCTAAGGTAGAATAAGTGTTTAATAAGGAGTTACGCCCTCTCTAACGTCTAGAGATAGCGCCTGCTCAGTAAAACGTCTCTTAAAATTTTGGTAGCACCTCCCTATAGGTGTTCTATATTGCCTATAGAGCTCTAGAGGCCCTATAGCCTCACCCTATATCTCTTTTGAAGTATGTCTATCCTTCCTACCAGTATAAGCCCTCTCTGATGTCGTGGCCGTTAGATTCGGGTGGTAGATTGGTAGATTAAGGTTAAGTTCTGTTACTCGTTTTAAGGCCTTAAGGCGTCGTTTAGCGCACTCTCTAAGGATCTACTAATTGTGTACTGATTTCCTATTGAGGCCTAGTGTAGTTAATTGAGTTTCTGCACTATCCGAAGGTGTTTAAGGAAGGTGTAGAACTAAGGACCCGCGAGAGGCTTAGTAAGGCCGTCAGCCGCTATGTTAATTAAAGTAACGTGTACGAGGTTAATCCTGTCACTGTTTATCTTATCTCTTACGTAGTAAAACTGGATGTTGATGTGCTTCGTTTAATTATATTAAACTAGATTTTTAGCTAACGCTTTTATAGCTTGGTTATTGGTTTTGATTAAGATCCTAGTAAACTACCTGCTCTGGTCTAGTACACCTAGTTTGGTAAGTAAAAGTTAAAGCCACGTAGCCTCTTTTACTGTAGCCGTTAGAGCTGTATACTCTAATTAACATGTTAATAGTGAAACGGTAGCTTATAGCTTTAATTTCTATAAGATTGGTCCTCCGTTTAATATAAATATAAAGCCCGATATAGAGCGTCTTGTGGTTTTGTCTTATTCCTAGTCGGCGTTACTAAAGCCAATTGGTATAAGGTCTAGGTTCTTATCGCCTCTATAGGTAATTCCTCTATTAAGCGAGCCGGCTAGGTATTAAAGGATAAGTCTTACGGCCGTTATATAGGTAGAGGTAGGGTTATAGACGAAACGACTTACCGTTAATACCGTAAAGGCGATATCTGGCCTTGTTTCTATTATAGGAAACATAACTAAACTGACTATACTCTAGTATCTTCTAACGTCGTCCTTACTAGTAGTTTCTTAATTGGCTACAAGCTCAATTAAGTGCTTTATGGGTATTAGTAAGGTATTAGCCTTTCATAATCCAAAACGTTTAAGAGCTTTAATAAGGTAGGCTCGCTGTAAGAGTGTAATCTTCTTCTTTATTCAATCTCTCGTAACTATTATACCTAAGTAAAAGCTTATTAGCCCAAGATCTATTATTTAGAAGGCTGCTTTGAGCTCTACTTTTACCTAATTAACTATTGCTATATCCTTATAGATAATCTTAGTATCGTTAATATAGGTAGAAATAATTAAACCTTTCCATCCTTTGCTAGTAGCGAATATACTATAATCCGCGTGTAGATAGTAAAGTCCAAGTTTTTCTAGTAGAAACTTTAAGAGCGTCTTATACCAGATTTAAGGTAACTATTTTAGTCCATAGAGGGCCTTCTTAAGGCGGCAGACTTTACTAGCTTCTTTATAGCCTTTTAGTATAACAACGTAGAGTTCTTAATCAATTGGTCCATAGAGAAAGGCGGTTTTAATATCCATCTGTTCAATTTTAAGGTTGTGGTAGGCAGCAATCGCGAATAGAGCCCTAAAAGCCATAGGTTTTACTACCGCAGCAAAGGTCTAGTTATAGTCAACACCGTACTACTATAAATATCCCTTAACGACCCATCTAGCCTTGTAGCGGAGGACCTCGCCGTCCTTTCCCTTTTTAACTTTAAACACCTATTTACCAGCGAGAGGCTTATAAGGAGGCTTAAGGGAGGCAAGGTTAATAAGTTCCCACGTCTAGTTCTTAATTAGAGACCCTACCTCCTCTATTATTACTTTTATCCATTCTTTGCTGTTTGGGCCGTTGATTGCTTGGTTATACATATAAGGCTTATCTTCGTTGATTAAGGTAGTAGATGTATACGTTTTAAGATTAGGTGAGCCAGTATATTAAATATAGCCGGCTAGTAGAGCTATAGAATTGACCGCGTCGCGATTATTTAAGTAAGGGTTTTAAGGTATAGATTAAGGAGGAAAGGTAGATAGAAGGGCTATTAGTTTATCGCCTATTTTGTCGTCCCAGTTGCTTAGTAGCTTATTAATATTATCAGCCTATTGGTTAAGGCCTTGGTCTGTACCTATAAGGCTTATAAGGAAGGCAGTAGGGTTGCTTAGTAGGTTAACTCTTAACGTCTAGCGGCCTAATCAAGTAGTGGTTGTAGTAAGATTTTTGGGCAGAGGCTCAAGCCTATAGGGTAAGCTATTACGACCTTCCTTTTAATTGATTCTTTGTTGTCTTTTTCTTAATAGAGGCTTTGGCTAAGGAGTAGTAGTGTCTTCCCTCCCTTGCTTATTAGACGAGTCAACGGATTCTTCTATAAATATAGTAGTAGTTTTTGAGCTAATATCGCCTTTGTAGATTTTAATGTCTTTAAGATACTTAATCTTCTGTTTATCTGGTAGCTAAACGTAATAGATTGTCTTACTATTATAGCCAATTAGAATACCCTTCTTTGCTTATAAAGCAAACCTAGCTAATTTCACGCAATCTTCTTCGGCTATAAGGGAGTAGACGGTAGATCCTAGAGCCCTCAGATAGTGTACTAAGGGAGGTTTACCCTTAAGCTTTTTATAAGGTGATATGCCATTAAGAAGAGCTCTTATAGGGCGTCTGTTTTTAATGTATATAGCTGCAAGGAGTACGTCGGGCTATAGAAAGTCTAGTATATTGCTGGTAAGGATCATCGAGCGGGTAATCTTAGTGGAGGTTTACTGCGAGCGCTCTACTACTCTATTCTCTTCCTAAGTGTGTAAGGCGGTAGGTTTAAATTATATACCTAGATCGTCCATCTAGGTAGTTGCTTTCTTGCTACAGAGCTCTACTCCGTAGTCGGTATAAATTCTAGTAATTTTAAGGTTAAATTTAGTGTGGATCTAATTGTAGTACCTCTATAAAGTGTAACGGAACCTTATAGCAGGAACTACGGTAGGTTCTATTATTAGGCTGGGTATATAGGTAAGAACAAAACAACAACATAATAATAACTGGTGGAGTGGTTGCCTAACAGATTAACTCCAATTATATTCTAAGATTTACTATAAGGAGAGAACTATCTACGGTAGGGACTGAGGTCCTTTAAATACACAACCATACTCCTAAGAAATCCTCTCTTATACATAAGGTACGTGTTATACGTATTATATATAGACGTATACCGCGTACACTTTGTACACTGCGTATAATATTATATGACTCGCTTACCATTCCTCATTATATGGTTCCACCGGATCCATTCTAGACTGTACCTATATTAACTAACTAGCTTCCTACGACTCTTCCCCAAGTAGTTATAATATTATACTTAAAGCGTCCGTAACACTATCTCCCTCCTCTTTATCTTTGTCCTTGAAGATTCCTAATATCTCCAAGTCGTCTACTAGAGGTGTAATATCTGTTTAATTAGTCTAGTTAATATCCTTGCTTATTATACCTAAAGCTTCTTCTTCTTCACAAGCGCAATATTATACTCGCACTATAGCCGCCATACTGTCGCTTGGTAAGATAATGTTGTCTCCATGTTCTTATTATGCAAAAGCAGGGTTAATATATATTGCGATAGCAAGTCCTTTATCTTAACAACCCTTGTTTTGCTTAGAGTGCACTAAAGCAAATATTTAATTATCCTATAATGTTCGCTCTGTTTCTAACGCTAAGTATACACGTCTAATAACTCTTAATAGTCTTCTAGTTCCCTAAGTAACTTATTATAGGGTCTTATGTTTAATCTACTACTGCGAAGCTTAAGTCCGAGTTGGCTACCATACGCGTTAAACTCTATTGTTCTGCTAAAGAGACCGCTTGGGCCCTTGAGGCTTAACGTCGCTCCTTTAAGTCTTAGTAGGTTGCGTTCGCTTAGTTAACTCGTCTTAAGAAGGTTTACAAGAAGGTTTATTTTAAGGAGTGGAAACTGGTCTAATAGGGTCTTAACAAGCTAGGTAATAAAAGGACTGGCTCTCCTTCTACAAGGGAAATAACTCTAAGTAGCTCGGCAATTGCTCCTCTTAGGTCCCCCTTAAGTAACTCGTTCTTTGGCGATCCTTCTTTATTAATATTACCTAACCTACTTTCTTCTAATACTCCTATACCTTTCCTATAGCGTTCTTTAAGTTGCTTAGTGGTTCCTAGGTAGTCTTATTATAGCCTATCCACTTTACCTTATACTATATTTTGTTATCTACATCCTTGTAACTAATAATCTTTAAAACTTGCTATTTATCTTCCTCTTATTCTTTATACGTGTCTGCCTTATAGACTGGTGGCTTAATATTCCCGTATACTAGCTCTAGTATTGCGATATATTATATAGGGTAGATCTTTATTTTAGCTAGTAGGTTTAACTTATACATAACTAATAAAATTCTTTACTTAATTTTAAAAGGTCCTAGTCTAACATAGTCTAATTTCTTACTTGGTCGTTAACTCTTAAAATTTTTATATAGTAGCCACACTTTATTTCCCTCCTTAAGATCTAGTCCCTCAGATCTCTTAGCATTATAGTACTTTTTCATTTGTTTTTATACTAGTTTAGCTGTTTTTATAAGGTCTATATAAAGATTTATTAACGTCTCCATTCTTTACTTAGCTGTGCTACTCGTCTTTTTTGCTTAATGTGGCGATAACAATATTCTCGGCTTGTATCCGTAATTTGCCTTAAATAGTAATATCCCTATTCCTTCTTATGGTATTGCATTGTATGTAAACTATATAATTGGTAATAACAATACCCAATTATTCTATACGTGATTAATATAATGCCTTAGATACTGCTCTAATGTCTAGTTTAGTCTTTCCATTTATCCGTCCGTCTGCGGATAATACGCTATAGATATTACTATATAAACTCCTTATTCTGCCAGAAACACTTCCTAAAATGCTGCTATAAATCTTAGATCTCTATCTAATATAATCTTATCTAGTGCTCTATGTCTTATAAACACTTCCTTTATATAGATTCTAGCGACATCTTCTACTAATATCTCTTTAGTGTATGCTATAAAGTATCCCTACTTTATTAGCTTGTCCACTATTACTAAAATTACGTTATAATCTTGTCCTGTAATAGGATCTCTTAACTTTAGTAACTTAATAATAAAGTCCTATAATATAACTTCCTATGGTCTTTCTGGTGTCTTAATAGGTTATAGCCCTCTATACGGCTTATGTCTCGTTGGTTTGTTTCTTTAGCAATCTAGATATTCCCTTATAACTTATCTTACTAGTCCCCAGATTCCTTAAATAATATACTCCTTTTAAAGTCTTAACACTAAGCCTATAGCTCTATTATGTCCTTATATTATTCTCTTGTAGAATTCCTTAATAAATTCTTCTGCAATAGACTTAGGTATATATATTGCTTCTCTGTTTTTATATTGCTCTAAGTTTAGATCCTCTACCTATACTTCTTAGATCTTCTATATTTAATTACTCTCTAGTAACTTATAGATCTAACTTTTCTTAGTTACTGCAATCTTTAGATAATTATACCTAATCAATCCGTCTTAATCCTTTTGCAATAAAGCTCCCAATAGCTTTTTATCACTTTATAGTTTAGCCTTTCTACTTAGAGCGTCTGCTCGTGCGTTATCTATACCCTTAGTATACTGAATTTTAAAATGGTATTTTATAAGTATTTCCGCCTATCTAACCTGTCTTTAGTTAAGTTCCTTTATTATTAGGAATCCTATAAGGTTCTTATAGTCCATCTTAACCACAAATGGTTTTTCTATACCTTGTAAGAATACTCTCTATTCCTTAAGTGCTGTAACTATACCTAACAACTCCTTGTTGTAGATATTATAGTTTAACTCTAGTAGTATTATCTTTCGACTATAGTATGCTACTAGGTGCCATCCATCTTAATATTTCTATATAAAGCATGCCCTTAGTATAAAGTCTAATACATCTATTTCTACAACCGTCTCTAGACCTGGTTAATAGATCTTAAAAACTGGCTCCTAGGTAAACAACTCTTTAATTCTCTTAAATAATTCTTATTACTCCTTTCCCCATGCCCATAGTTCTTATTTCTTAGTTAACTACGTAAATAGCTTAATATCCTATAACCATTACGCTATAAACCTTCTATAGTAATTACAAAACCCTAGAAACGATCTTAACTGCGTAATATTCTTTAGTTCTTACCAATTCACTATAGCCTCAATCTTTTTTAGATCTATGCTAAGTTGGCCTAGTTTAATAATAAATCTAACAAAATCAGTCTTCCTAGTAAAGAACTCATATTTTTTAATTACTACTAGCATCTATTCTTCTTATAGTCTCTTTAAGACCCATTTAACGTATTCTCTATATTCTTCCTCACTTTCTAAGTAGATAATAATGTCGTTAAGGTATACTATAATAAATTCATCTAGGTGTTCTTCTAACACACTATTAATTCGCTTCTGGAATATTGCTAGTGCGTTTATAAGCCCAAATTATATAACTAATAGTTTATATAGTCCTTCCTTTAACCTAAAGGCTGCCTTCTATTTGTCGCCTTCCTTAATCCTAATCTAATAGTACGCCTATCTTAGATCTATCTTTATAAAGATCTTTACATTGCCGATTCTGTCTTAGATTTTGCTAATTAAGAGTAAAGGATATCTATCCTTCCTAGTAATGCTATTTAACTGTCTATAGTCTATACACATCCTGAGTTTTCCGTTTTTCTTTAGGATGAATAGTACTGGATATCCTACTAATAACTATAATAGTCTAATATATCCCTTACGTAAGTTCTCCTAAACAAACTCCTTAAGCGCTACTAACTCTGTTTTAGTAAGCTTATAGATTGGAAAGAACTTTAGACTTATTCCCTCTTTTAATTCTATCTTATAGTCCCAAGCTGTATGCTCTAACAGCTTTTCACTTTCTAGTAACCATAACTTTTTACCATACTTATAGTATCTCTTTGGTACATAACTTAAGCCTTACTTAGTCTCTTTATATATCGCTCCAACTTAGTACTATACCAACTTGGTTTACTATCGCACTTTACGCCGTTAAGTATTCTTAATATTAACCTAACCTATAACCTAATCAATCTTTGGATTATACTCCTATAACTAAGGCATTTCTAGTATCGCCTTATCCTATCCTAATAGTAGGATATTAAAAGACATTCTAACTAGTCTCCCTTTAATAGTTAACTAAATAGGTCCTATTTTAAAATTAATAATACCTTCTTTATAGGCTATCTAATCTTCTAAAATTGTTATAAGTGGATATAGGTGTTCCTTTTATCTATATAGTAACCCCATTCTTTCCACTACTATTGGTAATATATGGTTCCTAATTGCTCTACTATCTACTAACACTTTAAACTACTAATCTTGCCATTTAACTTATAAATTTAGGTATTATCCTTAAATTTCTTTAAGGATTTAAGGCTTTAATACTAGTTCCCTCTGGTTCTATACGCCTCCCCTTTTCCTAACTATTGGCTGCTAGATCCTGCCTATACTTAGTCTAACTTTAGCTAATACTTAGTTTATTTCTTTTCCTCTATATGCCATAGATAAGTGTTCTCTGGGTACTCCCACTACTATTATCTGTCTAGGCATTCTTCCATAAGGAATCTTCCTAGTTAAAGTATTAAGTTCCCTTAACCTTATACTTCTACTAGGTGCCAACTATATATATACTTAGCATTTCTAAACCGCTTTTCCTTTAGTGCCTAATATATCTTTACTAGGTACTTCCGGTTCTTATCTTTAGGTGCTCTATATATATTACGTATATTATCCACACAAGCTATCCATAATAGTGTATAATACGCTATATGTTTTAGGTTAACTCTTAGTTTGTCTTTATTTTTAAGTTTAAACCTGTACCTGGTTAACCTAACCACTAGTATCTCTACTGCTGGTATTAAGACTTATTATTTACTTCTTTAATCCCTAAATTCTTCTTCTAGGTTCCTTAACGTTATAATTAATACTCCTTTAATGTGACTTATGCGTTTCTTTATAATGGGTTAGTTTTAGATAACTTTTTTATCTAGCCACATATAAAAATCTGCCTATTTATTATTATGTTATTACCTATACCACTTTCCGTATAACTGGTTTAGTGTGTATAGTTTATCTATTAGAAAGTACCTTATTATCGCTGCATTGTGACATTTTTTAGTATATCTTTCTTTAAACCTAGTTAGGATATCTAGATCCTTTTCTTATTCTAGTTTATCTAACTACTTTACCCTAGGTGTCCCTGCACTCAGCCTATTAGTAATTCTTTATATAGGTACTCTGTCCCTTATACAACCTAGTATAGCTAACCTCTTGTCTAGCTTTTGCTCTTGCTATATAATAATTCTTGTCCTAAACTTATCTATAGTTTTTTATTTTCTGCGTCTTGCAGCTAGATCTTTATAGTTATCTTGCTTTTTAATCCTAGTATTAACTGTTTAATCTTTAGGCTAAATACTATATTTACCTAGAATTGCTAACGTTCTTATTTATTCTCTAAACTTATAGTTCTTAAACTTGCGTCCTATACTTATTTATTTGTTACTAAACTAAGTCGCTATCCTTTCCTATTAGTTTTCTTCCGTTGTGGGTTCTTAGGTGTGTCTTATCTTATCTTAAGAATCTTAAGCTTCTCTTATCTTTTCTTAAGAATCTTAAGCCTGTGGCCTTTTACCTTTATTAAGTAATAAGTTAGCACTAGCAGTTATCTGCTTGCTTAGTTTCTTCTAAACATTACTTCTATTATCTTATAAAGCAATGGAAATTGTATTTAATGGTGTTGTAATACCCGTTACTAAACCTTATTCTGTAATGGTCTTAGTTTTTACTTCTATTTTAACTTCTCTAAGGTTTGTATACTTCTAGTAAGCTGCCTTTATTACCTTATTATTAGTAAATGCTTTGCCTATGTTAAATTTATTGTCTTTAATATCCGATCTATAAGCTGGTTTGTTAGTTCCTCTAAACTTAGATAACAATAGCTCCTATAGCTAATAGCTTGCGCTATACTTAGCATCTTTATAAATTCGGTATGCGTTATTGTAATAATACGCAAAACTGTTAATTGAATATTCTTTTATTCCTTATAGTACACCATTGTCCCTCTATATATATGTACTGTCTGCTAATCTAGTTCCCTTTACCACATAGTTACTCTGACTACCTTTATAGTCTTTAGCAAAATAACCTTATTTTCCGCAATTTATATAAGCTCTATCTTTAAACCACCTTTCTTGCTATAGAGTCCGCCTAAACATCTTCTGCTGCTAAGATCTCTGGTTTAACCTCTGCTCCTAGGTCCTTTAATTACTTAATTCTTAACCTTTAGGTTTCTATAGTTTCTTTTCCCACCTTTAGGTTTTTTTGGTACCGCTTAGGTCTATTAGCTCTACGCCATTCTATAGTTTTTAACTCTATATCTGTTGTTGCGTACTCTACGCCTTATATAACTATGGAACTCTATCTTGCCCTCTCTTAGCTTGTTCCCTTTAGTAGATCCTATTATTAATCTTTATTAACTAATCTATTAACTCTCTTAGAGTATCCGCATCTTCTATTAGGATAATTACGTCCTAGACTTTAGCCTTAAGTCCCTGTTTATACTATGCTATAAGCGCCCTATTATTCCACTTAACCTATATGGCTAGTATTTAAAACTGTATTATATACTTAATTGCTAAAGTGCGTTATACTAAGTTCTGAAGCTTTTGTTCTACTATAGTTATAGCCTCTAGGTCTCTAAATATCTATATTAGTTATTCCGCGAACCCGTTCTAACTAGTAAATATATACCATACGTCCTAGTTAGTCATTGTTATACCATTGGCCTGTATTTCTATAAGATATAGCTTAAACTACTTAAGTGCCCTCCCCGTCAGGAATAATCCTGCATAGGCTACTTAATCTAATAATATTACTAACTTCACTCCTTCCTATACTACCTTAAAGTGTATCTGCGTAAGAAATCCCTTAAGCTTCAACTTCTCTCCTAAGAATTGTTTAATTAAAGGTAACTTAATCTTTACTACTCTAATTCTATTAATGCGTTCTTTAAGTATCCTATTATTGTCTTATAAGTGATTAACCATTTCCTGTAACTAACCTTGCGTAACCACTTAAGAATCCCCCTTGTCCATACTAGTATTACCTAGCCCTAAGGTTATGGCTGCTGTTAACGCTATTATAACTAGTGCTCTAGGTGGCATATTGTTTAATCTTATTTAATACCGTAACCTTAGTAGTAAATGTATAACGGAACCTTATAGTAGGAACTACGGTAGGTTCTATTATTAGGCTAGGTATATAGGTAAGAATAAAACAACAATATAATAATAACTGGTGGAGTGGTTGCCCAATAGATTAACTCCAATTATATTCTAAGATTCACTATAAGGAGAGAACTATCTATAGTAGGGACTAAGGTCCTTTAAATACACAACCGTACTCCTAAGAAATCCTCTCTTATACGTAAGGTACGTGTTATACATATTATACGTAGACATACACCACGTACACTTCGTACACTGCGTATAACATTATGTGACTCGCTTACCATTCCTTGTCATATAGTTCCACCGGATCCATCCTAGACCGTGCCTATATCAACCAACTAGCTTCCTGCGACTCTTCCCCAAGTAGTCGTAACATCGTACTTAAAGCGTCCGTAACATAAAGTACCAAGCCACTTATCCTTTGTATGGACGGTATAGACTATAGTAAACCTCATATAGTCGTCGGTAAAAGATATATAGTATCTTTCGCCTTTAAAGCTAACGGGGGTAATAGGTCCCACTAGATCTATATAAACAAATTAAAATAGCCATATAGCTTGTTCCTGGGGCGTCCTATTATACCTCTTTCTGGCTTTAGATTAAGTGTAGGGCTCATAGTGTTTATTACCAACGTTGTTAAACTTAATACCAAGTTTACTTAGGTGGCGTTTAAGGTCACTATAGTTAAGGTGGCCAAATCAGTAATGCCAAATAGGTAGGCTTTTATTGTTTTTAATTATCTAGAGGATTAATTCTAACGAGTAGTTGTACTACTAAATTAGGTAGAGTTATTAAACTTTAGGTGCGTATCCTATTACCTTGTTGTTACATTTAAGTTTATAAGTCTCGTTGTTAAAGAAGACGCCTATTTCCTTAAGTTGGCTTCTAGATAGTAGGTTTGCTAGTAAATATAGTACATAAAAAACATTGTATAGAGTAAGCGTACTTCCGTGACCTTTATTAGGGAGTGCGGTTTATATAAAGATAGATCCTTTGCCTACTAATTAAGCTTTATAGGGACCAACTGTATCTAATAAGGTGTCGTCATTAACGTAGTTAAAGAGAAGTTCATAATTCTTATAGTAGTGGACGGTAGCAGCAGTATTATAGATAAAGTCATACCTACTTAGTTAGGCTTGTACCACCGCTGCTGCAAGCTCATGTCATGGATTTGCTTTATTTTTAACTTAATTAGAGTGTTTATTAAGCTAAATAGGTGGCTTAGTCCTCTGCTTTTTCCTTACATAGATTCTATTACCAATTCTCTATAGTGCCTTTTCTGGGTTTCTCTCCTAGCAGTCTTCTTTAGAATGCGTAGTTCTATTATATTTTACGCAGTTAGGGTACTTACATGTTCCTACTAGTACAGTCTTTCTCTTTATGGACGTTCTATCATTTAAACGTGCTACTAGTGTAGTAGAAGCTTCTTAATTAAGCTCGCTATTAAAGACAATAAGTTCCTTACCTAAGGCTTGTGGGTTAGTATTTTTCTGCGTCTAATTTATTTATTAAGTTGTTTTAAACTAAGCGTAGTTAGTAGAGCTGACTCCGTGCAGAAGGGCCGCTTAGGTAAGGATTTCATAGTTAATAGGTTGGTCTATTTTGATAAGGCGATTAAGGTTTAATATAATATAGGAAACAAACTCCTCTACATTCTTAAAATCTTAAACATGTTTAGTAAAGAAGGTAGCCACAATATTAGTAATAGCTGCCAGATTAAGATCCTTAAAGTATTCTTTTAGAGCCTTCCATTTCTTAAGCGCCTATCCAGCGTTTAATATAAACGGCTTATAGATATCGCTAACGTTCTAGTTAATAAAACCGGCTGCGTAGGCTAGCTGTTCCTTATATTTCTCCCGTTCCTTTACTAAGTTAGCTAGCTTAATTTTTAGCTGTTTGGTAGTAAAGCCTAAGTCCACCTATTTCTCTCTAATTAACTTAATTGTAGAAAGAAGCCATGGTGGGTTATTAAGAACCCACTTAATGTTTTTAAATCGGAGGTGGTTTTGTATATTAATACTAAACATTAGCCAGTCTTCCCGTCTAACGAGCTTTCGGATAGAGGCTTAGGCGGTATATTTATCGCTTATATTAACAAGGCTTATAAGTAGTTTATAGTAGGCAGTCTGTAGGCCTTATTATAATAACATTATCAGATTTGTTTCCTTTGTAAGGAGTATATATACAGTATAAGTTTTAACTTAATATGTTCCTTAGCCAGTATAGGCAGTTCTAATAAGCTTCTTTTAATCCACTACTAATACGGCTATTATAAGGCTTTATTCTTGAAACTCTATCGTTCTGTAATAATAATAGTAAGGTTATCTACTAAATGCGAGGTATCCTCCTAAGCCTCTAGTGTCGCTATTTGTTATAGGCTGTGTTAGGCTTGTCCTTAGTAGGATCCTCTTATTACATTTAGCGTAGAGTCCATTATTGGCAGCTACGTAGCCGCTTGTTGTAGGTTTTTGGCGTCATAAGTTAGTTAAACGTTCAACAACCTTTTAACGCCCGTACGGTAATATTGCGATAGCAATTATCGTGAATAATAAAGCAATTAGGTTTAGCTCGTTAGGCGCGAACCCGGGCTCATAACCTATTAAATTAAGGTTATTAGGGCTAAAACTCTGTGCATTGCTTATTTCTATATAGGTGGTTGAAGAGATTTTAAGGAACTTCGACCGGCGGTTAAAGTTCTCTAATTGGTCAGATTCCTGCCAAGAGGTTCTCCCAAGTCTCATCACGTGATATCGTTGCGGGCTTGTTTTCCAACACTATCATCTATAGACATCACACATGGACAACGAAAATCAAAGTTTAACACGGCCTGGCGGCTGGGAGACAGCTGCGAGATGATGAATGCGGGGAACTTCAGTTGGGCCATGCCCCATTCGGCTTTTATAGATAATATTACAAGATCGCCACTATTTGTACACCCCCTAAATGATACACGTACACCCCCTAAATGATACACGTACACCCCCCAATTGATACGCATACACCCCCTACCTTATTTGGTTTAGATGCTTTTTTACTAAGTTTAGACGTTTCCTCACTAAGTTAGAACATCACGCGCGTTTGACTTGTTTGCGCTTGCATCGCGAAAATCAAAGTGCGCGCCCACCCAAATGCACTATAGTTCTTAACCCACCTCCATTAAAGCTATACGACTCTCAGAAGCTTGCGCTTAATAATATCTATGAGTTTACCAAAGGGCAAGGCTATATAGTTTTAATTTTCCGGTTAAAAACCAACAAGCAGGTGCCACCAACTGTGCGAAAACTCCCCTTGGGCGCGGGCGCGGGTGCGGGCATAGCCGCGGAGGCTTATCTCAGTAAGCGACTTAGACGGCAAGGGCAGAACTTAAGGCGCACTCACTAATGCTAAAGTGTCACTAGTCTCCACCTAAATAAACGCCACTTTCTTTTAACCAATCAGCTATCTACTAACCTTAAGTTCGCCCTACCGTCTGAGGGCCTATGGTGTGAGCTCGGGGTGCAGCTGACCAAGGTCACGGAAAAGTTGAACAAGGTCACCGATGGGGTCGGCAAAAGTTAAACGGGGTCACCAATGGAACCACCAGCAAAAGGTCGGCGGGGTCACACTTTTACCCATATAGAACGCGCATCGGTAGCCACATTTAACTTAAGCGACCGCACAAACCAAAATACCTGGGGCATATACTACGCATACGCACGCAGGCACACAGATATACATATACACATGCATATATATATACACATACACATATATACATAGACGCGCATTTATATATGCCTCGCTATATTAATAACAATTGAAAACTATACCAAAGCAAATAAGAGTATAGCAGGGTGGCTAAACGGCCTACCAGTAAGTTTGTATAACTATATGCTACGTATATGCTAAGTATACGTAGGTATTCCAGAGCGTACCTAATATTAAACACAAAGACGATAGTTCTTAAGATGGTATAATTAATAGAGAGAGTATTAAAGATAAGGAAGCTGAGGAGGGTAAGGGTTAAGATAGTATATAACAGCGGCTTCTATTTTATATAGGTCTCTCTAAGGTAAGACTATATATGACTCTATGCATAGGCTATATATATGCTTAGAATAGCCAGAGCACACTCTAAGATTATAGAGTACTTGTTAGCTCTAACGGCAAGCATTAAGTTATCGTCTAAGAGGCAATAGACTATATTATAGTGCCAGAATATCCAGCGACTAGAAAAGAAGGAATTACACACTTTGTCTATAAAGTAACACCTTTACTGTCTATAGAAGCAGATAAAGAAACAGTACGCGATGTTATTAAGCAGTATATATTAAAGGTAAGCAACGCACATGCTAGGTATATACTGTATTTATACCTCTAGTAGATTTAATTCTTATTCCATTAAACTGGTAACCCTAAGATTACATAACTACGACTCCTTAGAGAAACCGATAATTGGGAAAGTAAAAAAGCATTTTATTAAGCGTTTAAATGCAGCGGCATTAGATACTGCGAGTACGCCTATAAGAATATGCTCTATATGTGCTTAGTATATAATTAGGTTAAGCTTGAATTAATTAACAACCTTTAAAAGCGTAGTAGTCGTCTATACCAGGCAGTAGAGATTGGTAAAAAGCTTAAGTAAAGCATAGAGAAGTAAGCATCGTCTATATATATTAGGCATATGCTTATAATATATAGCTACTACCACAGCATTCTATAATTATAGCGGCAGTGTATCCACCCTAGTACACAAGAACGTGTATATAGTGAAAGCAGACTAATAATGTTTTTTCGGCATAGAGTACGTATATGGCTAGTATATACGTAATATATACTTATTATATGCAGGTAGAGTTCATCGGTTATTCTAGCAACAGTAATGCTGAACTATAGTATACTGCCTAGTCTTTATCACCAATGACTGCCTAGGTAGATATTCGATACCTTCGTCTACTTATTAAATATAGAGTTTAGGAAATTAAACAAGAATGTACCTATATTGGACACACAACATTAAAGCAAAAATATTGTGGTACGTAATATATATATTATGCATACGCTATGCATATGCTGAGCATATATAGGGTTCAATCACCCACAAGGCCAAGGTAAGGTAGTAGGCCGCGCATGCGGTGTATAGTTAGATTGTTATATTCCTGTTAATATGGCACGATATCCTTATATTTACCTTATTACTCGGAATTCTTATATAACCCAATAAAGCTACCAATCGACCTTACTAATGATGTAGTTAAAGCAATAAGGCAGGTGGAAGTCCTAAGCCTTACTACACGTATGCCCCGTATATCTATAGTATATACAAATAAAACTACTTACCATTATATAGGTCGATTCATCCTATCACCGCAGTACTATATTTTATATCGGAAGTATGGGGCGCAGACACTACGTGCAGTGTATAGTAGTCTTAATATTAAGAATCGAATTACCGCTCTAATTAGAAAGAAAAGGATGCTACAATTCCCGGAGGGAACGGCATATGCAGGTAAGTATAGGTTAGATATACGCTAAGCATATATAGAGCCTAAGTAGAGTAGGTATACTACGCGAGTTCTCTATTAATTAACATAAAGAGAACACTGAGCAATGGATTTAGGCAATTTATAACTTTAATAACAAGCATTTCCTTATTATATACTGTATGTACGTATAAGCTAAGGCATTCTAACGCGTAATATGTATTAAAATGGACCTATTATTTAAGATAGTTTAAGGCAAAACGAATCTATTCTTAATTATAGGATAGGACGAGAATTCCAAACGTATGCATGTCCTATGCTACGCATATGCCATACATACGCTAATATCAATAATAGGAATCAAGGTATGGGTATACGCCTTTCTTAACCTAAAAACACATGCTACGTACGCAAAGACGTTTAAGCTAGTATTTAAGGTTTTAGGTAATGCTGCTCGATCACCTATACAATTTGCACATATTTACGGAACTAGACTTCGCACAGCTACTGTTAATATATGCAAGAAATAAGCTGGCGGTAAGTATATATTCCATATACGCTTTGCATACGCCTAGCATATACTTATAATATATAGGCTTTGGGGACTACCTATATACACTTAACCCATCCCATGAATGGGATGAACACCTTTAGTATATGCTTATATTCTGCCTAGTATATATTAAACGGAACTTTGCAAAGCGCTTTCCAACTTATAAAGTAAAATATATTATAGAGCAGATATAGGAAGTGGAGACAGAGCAGAAACTGATCACGCGTATATAAAGCATATGCACACTACATCCGGAGCTTACGTCTTGGATAAACAATAAGAAGAAAATATGGATACTAGCTAGGCTTATAAAGGAAAAGTTAAAGATCCCTTATAAGTGGTGGGTATATGCACGGAAGCATACTAGAATTGGTAAAAGTAGTCACTTTTAAGATAATAACTTTACCGGTTGAAAATTATGCGTGCTTACCACAGTGCTATGGTAAATATATACGCTCTGCATATGCACCGCATATTCTAATATTTTAGTAAAGGCTTAAACTCCGTATATAAGAAATGTTTAATATACAAGAGCTATATAAAGAGGCGGGAATAGATAATACATGGAAAAATCATTACAACTTAAAGCGGATAGTAGTACAGCTATAGAAACAATATATTTATATACGCTGCAAATATAAAGTATATACTAAGCTTAGGTAGTGCAGAAACAGTAAAAAGCAGCTAAGCGGCGAGCTAGAAATCCTAGGCTAAATCTTCCCTAGAATTCTTAAAACCTATTTAATACCCCTAAACCCACTATATTTAGTAGACAGAATATATCGCAGATAAGTATAGTAGATAATAATATTGCATTAGTATCGGATACATCGCGCGTATTTACCGCATATGCAGCGCAGATGCCACTACTACTATCTTAAAGTCAAACACCCCGGACTGCGGGTAAGAGGCATAGGTCTTACCTATCTACAGAGGAGCTAGAAAAGGAGGCATATACGCTATATATAGAAAATATAGAGCGACGAATTAACGAATTAAAACAGGCTAAAGACATATATGATAAAGCAAAGGAACTAGCAGAGCTTAAGAAGTGGGCGTAGGAGCATAGTATTAGCATATAGGTGCATATGCAAGGTATATACATAGTAAATATTACGTAGAGTTCTATTACCATAAATAAAGAATTGATTAATGTAGGCCTATTAGCCCGCGCCCTATGTTAGGTATATGCCTAGCCTATCCGCCAAATAAACTCTACTAAAACTCTAACTATGTGTACTGCATACTGCGCATACAGTGTGTAGGCCTAGCATATGCCAGGACTTAAAGTACAAGACTAGCTTCCCTTACGGTGCAAAAGAGGCGAGATAACTGGCGGGTTCTACCTATAGCTTATATAAAGCATAAGCATAATATATATAATAGACGGAACTAAACTTACTAGAGCTCTTACCACCACCATAATAACGGCCGGTTGGTTTTCTGGCCCCTACTGCTAAACATTAGTAGTGCATATGCAGGGTATATACAAGGAAAACTTACCCTTTTAACAGCAGGTAGACGGTAAGGGAGACTCCTCGCGGTCGCCTAGGGGGGTTAGGCCACGCTACACATATAGTTAGCATATGCCAAATATATGCAGGTAAAATACTGACCTTGCGCTTTAAGCTAGTAGACAGAGTGGATGGGCTAACACACTGTTTCTCTCGCGTTAGCATACGCCTAGCATAAGCATATGTTAATCTATGGTTAGTAGAAGATATTAGGGGTTTGCATATATATAGTATATATGCGTATAAGCTAGCAATATAACCAAGTGGTAGTGTTGGTGATATATATACAGGGCCTATATAAAGTCGGACTTTGCTAGTGTCCTAAATATAAAGACGAGCGTTTGTTTCCAAATCGGGCAGTAGTCCTAGTAGTAGCCATAATTGTCCCTTATATACGCTACCCTTAGGCCTATAAGTACCATAGGGTCTGAAATTAAACTTAGGGGGAATAAGTATATAGATACATAGATAGATAGATATATTGGGGTATGGTGCGTATATGCAGAAGTAACACTAGTGCTCTTACCTCGCGATGGAATTGCCTGCTAAATTAGGCGGTAAACCCCTAGTCTTAGGCACTATATCCAATTAGTTTAGGCTAGGTATATACTAGGTATAGAGTAAGTATACACAATCGCAGTATAGGCGTCTATATACTCCGCAATCCTTAACCCTAAAGGGCCACGGCTATATTTAGTGTTAGTACTGTATATATATTATATATGCATAACCTACCTAGGCTTATATAGGTACCTAGCATCCTACCAGCCACTAAAGAGAACGAAACACTTTAGGGCGCTATATTACATTAGCGTTGCATATACGTAGCATATACATAGCATATACTTCTCTCCTGTAATTAGCTCCGCGGCCAATGTATTAGTAGTAGGAGAGTTGGTTACTATATATAGTAAGCATATACCTTAGCTGCTATTATACAGTAATACGTACAGGCACCGCTGTGCTTATTACAGATATGGCGGCAGTACTGCAACTATATTAGTGGATAGAGTAGATGCTATATATATATAGAACATATACTTAGCTAGGCGGTAAAGACCCAGCTGCATATCTACGTGCCATTTACTACAATATCGCAGCTATATTTATTGTCAGCATATACTATATAGAAGGTATAGATATGCGACCTACACTATAGAGTTAACAGCAGATAATATAGACGCGGGATTAGGTAGGTCTAGTTTACGCTTAATATATACACACTCTTTATGTTAAGCTCTTCTAGCACCTACTTATATTATCTTATACTATTATAGCTGGGGCTGCTTTAGGTTAGCATATACTATAGATATACGGCGCTTAGTTTACTTACGCCTTCCACCTACTACTGCTACTACGGCGCGTGCTTTGTCTATTATAAGCATATACCTTATATATGCGTTCTCTATAACTAACCTAGTGTCACCTAGTTAGGGTTAGGGTTAGGGATCGGGCCTATATACTTCTATTAGTATATGCTTCTTGTAGGCATATACAAAGCATATACTTACTATAGTGGTAGCCAAAGGTGCTAGGGTTATTCGCGCCGGCTACCTACAGATTATTAAAATCTATAATTAAGAGGGTGCTTATAGTGAGCGTAAGTAGGGCGTATATAAGAGTGAAGTTCGGTGGTTAAAATTAACTAGCACTATATCAGCATATGCAACGCTTATATATAGGTTATACAGGACATACCTATAGTGTGTACTATGGTGGTGTTATAGAGAAGTTATAGTGCGACTACTATTATGGATATGCAACGCGTATATATAGGCCATGTTTTAATAACTTAGCTTACGTATTTTATACTACAGCTAGTGGGATGTATATGCCCTATATATACATATTAAGTGTTATATTATATTCGTTATTTATCAAATACTTCAAATTCTATATATTAAAATTTTTGGGTATATGCGCTGCATATACACAAACTTAGCGGGGTAAGCGGGGCTAAAAGTTAAGCAGGGTCAGAAGTTGAGCAAGGTCACAAAGTTAAACTTAAAGTTCTGACCCCGTTGAACTTTATGACCTCGCCGAGCTTTTCCGTGACCTTGCCGAGCTGCGACCCCGTGTAAGCTTTGGTGAGGCTCGGCTTCAATTTTCGCAATTTTGTATAAGAGACACTCTCTCCTGTATATTTAACTCCCTAACAATACCTTTTTAACCTAATAAGCTAATAAGTCGAATTAGACCAGTCTCCTCTATAATTAATTAGATTTTTATTAAAATATAAAGCTGTTAACTAGGTAAAGATTTAGGTAGATTTTGCGATATTTTGCGACAAAATCGCGCCCAGGCGAGGTTCTAGCAATATAGCATTAAAATCACCTTTTTCACTGCCGTATCTCGACCATTTTATAACGTCTAGTTATTATAAAAATACTACAAGGTAGGAGCTCTTTAGCTTCTCTATCTATTGCATTAAATAACGACGTTGTAGCTATATTATATAAAATATTAGATATAGGCAGTTGGTCGCATTTTATCTAAAATCGTCAAAATACACCTTTTTCACTGCCGTATCTTAACCATTTTATAACGTCTAGTTATTATAAAAATACTATAAGGTAGAAGCTCTTTAGCTTCTCTATCTATTGCATCAAATAATGACGTTGTAGCTATATTATATAAAATATTAGATATAGGCAGTCGGTCGCATTTTATCTAAAACTCGTCACTGTGACGGTTCGGCTGCCTGCACGACGTCGTCACACTAAAATATAAGCAAGACGGATCAAGGCTGTTCCAACGCCGACGACGCACATGGTCGCCTGCTGTATCCTTTGCTAGCTCCTCATTTTAGTCTATTTATAATATAGCCCCTTATTGCTGCTTAATCTATCGGATTGCTTCCACGGGATCGCTAGCCGTGATAGTTACTGCGAGTCGAGCTAGTCAACCCAATTCAGTCACCCTACGTTTTTCTACCTATAATTTTAACAACTTACTTTTATGCTATAGGGTTTTTATATAAATATTCTTAAAAAGTAGCTTTAGTTATATAATCGATTAGATTTTTAAAAGTATGTTATTTAGGGTCGAAGTAGGGCGTTAGAAAAGGTAGTAGAAAGATCGAGTCTCTAATCGACCCTGCAATGTTTTTGCACCAAAGGCCCTCAGACGGCAAACAAGACAGCGCTTACAAGTACAGGGGTTATATAACGCTAGCAGGGGTTTAATAAAGTTAGTAGGGGTTTTATATAAAGCTATACTAGTTAAGTACTAGCGAGATTTATCTCGTTTGCTGCCTGAGTCGCTTACTGAGATAAGCGGAGGCACCTCACAGAGGTGGCAGCACCCAAATTAGTTCGCGCGACGCCTCACAAAGCACTCCGCAATCCAATTAATCGCTCCTTTGGCGCGTTCCAAATCTAATTTAGACTCTACTACTTGTACTATAACTGAAATCAAGACTTAATCGTGGTGTTACAGTTATAAAAGTTATGTGGCGCGCACTTTGATTTTGGCGAACGCACGTGATGTTCTAACTTAGTAAGAAAGCGTCTAAACTTAGTGAGGAAGCATCTAAACTAAATAAGGTAGGGGGTGTATGTGTATCAATTGGGGGGTGTACGTGTATCATTTAAGGGGTGTACGAATAGTGGCGACCTATTACAATCCTCAATAATAACTTTTTTTGGCGAAAATAAGCATGGCTATAGGGGATTATAGGCTAATTTAGACCTAATATTTATAAAATATCGGGTCGTCTTTCTAATCGATGAACTTTTAGTAGTATTTTAAGCCGTTATGGTTAAGTAATTCAACCGCGAGTATAGGGAAAATCGTAGATATTGTCGGAGCTGGTAACAAACCTTGGAAAAGCGCCTCAGACGTGATTACGGTGGTTTCGCACAAATGTCGTAAGTCAGCTCGCGGACCAATTGAAAATCTGCACCAACGGAATCATGTCTAAGCCTGCTAAGGTAAGCAAAATCAGACCAATTGTAACAGGCGCTCCCGAAAGGTACATATTAGATGAGACAGATGAAGGTTTCACCAATATCCCACCAATGTCCCACTAATGTCCTAGAGAAGATAAGGTTAGACAGATAAGAGATAGAGGGTTTTACTAGTGTCTTAGAAGGATTATAAAGGGAGCTGGTTCTCCTCTAGAGAAGAACTAGTAATTAGTCTCTAAATAGAAGAGGTTAGAAATTATTTGTTCTTTAATATATAAAGCTTATTCTACCTTCAACTTACCTTTTACTTACTTATAACTCTTATTCTATACTATTAATTAGATAATTATACGTTCCGGTTAGACTAGCCTCTTACACTATAGCGGATATCGCTAACCTTTTTTATTAAAAAGGTAATTCTATAATCTAAGGGACTTTTTTAGACTTTTAAATAACGCGACTTATTTTATATATAGAGTAGTTACCTTTTTTAATAAGATTGTTAAAGCTATCTACTTAAGGTCTAAGGCTATATAATAGGCTTAAAACAATTATAAGAACTAACTCTATAATTGATTATCTTTTAGGCCCTATATATATACCTATTACAATATCTATTATAATGTCCTAAGTCTTATATAGCCTAAATTTGTATAGGGATATATATAGTCTTTAATAAAATTAATAGAGCTATTTATATAAGGTCTATAGCTATATATAGGCTTAAAATAATTATAAAAATTAGCTCTATATACCTATTGCGATGTTATAGCTACTTCCGCAATCCTTAATAATAGAAAATTTTTAACAAAAATAATATAACTGTAACGTGTCCCGCCCCTACGTCGCCATACAGCAAAAAAAACAGTAAGTGCTTATGAACTTATTATAAGCGCGGCGGGATTTAATATATATATTAGCGACTTAGTCAATTAAGGCATAAGTACAGTAGGAGGAACGCGCAAGCCTATACAATTGGTAGTCTATGGACAAGGATCTAGGGCTAGAAAAAGGAAAAGGGGAAGGATGGAAGTACAGCTTAAAGTTATATATAATTCTCCGGTTATGTAACGGCAATTTATGGCAATGTGACGGCAATCTAACGGCAATATGCTAGTACTATAACATTACCCCCCCCCCTTCCCCCCCCCCTCTAAAAAAAACCTGCCCTTAGGCTTTATATAACGTGGTTTACAAGTAAGTGGATTACCTAAGTGAGTGGATTAGCAGTAACACCAAAATACTGGCTTACTCCGCAGAACTTAGTATTTGTTAACACTACAAATTCTTCTTAATTATCTGTAATAACCTAGTATTATTCAGAATCTGAACTATCTAATACTTTAGTTGTATAGGTGCGGCGATCGTGACCTAGCTGTCTACAGTTCCCGTAAGTTCGTGTAGCCCTCTGCGCGCCCTCTACGCGAGCCCTCTTTATAGGCTGTTTACCACCCTCTACTCCCCTAGCGCCCTTAAGATTAGCTAACTAACTACCCTTACTTATCGTTAAGGTGCCCTAATTCTGTACATACTTCCTTTTATGCGTTTTCTTGTTGTTTGTGGCCTTAGTAGCCTTATATAAGGCAGAGAGTTCATTACAGATTAACGCGGCTAAGTGCGCCATTAAAGACGCGCCTTTTGTGAGCGAATTAACTATTGTAAGCATCTCCGTAGGAGATGAATTGCGGTGCTTCCTTATTCTCTTAGAGACTAGGGCAACCTAAACGTCTAATTCGCGTGCGTTGCTTGGCGTTTTTAATTCCTATAGGGTAGGCTCTTGTATAGGCGGGGTGGGCGTACAAAGCTTTATATTAAGCTTTAATAATACAACCTCTGGATTAAAGGGGACCAAGTCAGCGCCTTTAAAGGTTGAGTAGATATTCTCCTTTGTAAATACCTTATAGTAGGCCTTTTTATAGGCCTGTATAAAGGCTAGTTTGTTAATTTTGGTAGCCATAAGACGCGCTAAGCCTAAGATCTTATTACCGTACGCGCGCTTTAGCTGTAAGAAAATAACCATATCCAGAGGCTATAGGAGGTGTAACAAATGAGCTGGCATATAGAGGGTAATAATATTAGCCTCCTTATAGTAGTTGCGGAAATTGAGGGAGTTATGGCTTTTATAGCCGTTAATTATAAGTAGTTGGTGCGTCCCTACCACACGCGCCTTTATATGCGCATTAAAGTGCTTTAGCCACTTAAGACTAAGCTTATTTGTTGTCCAGCCGTTTAGGCTAACTATAATACGCCAGTCCTCTATACTAGACTCGTCCTTATACCAGGTGTTAATATGCTGTTTACCTATAAAGATTGTAAAGGGTGGGATTGACCACCTAAGCATATTAATTAAATTAATAATGGTAGTCCACTCGCAATTACCTAGTTAAATAGCCTTCTGCTTCCCACGCCTTTTAAAGCCTATAATAACTAGCTATAAGGTTATTACGCCCATTATAAAGCCAGTTTTATTAAAGTTATAGGTATCCTTATTAAGGATACCGTACTTTACCTTTATTACGTAAACTAGCTTAAACTATGCCTTAATAGTAGTTAAATCTTTACACTAGGCATGCTGTTGATTGTATATATAAGTCTAGCATGTTTTAAGCTCCTTTTTACGGTTAATAAAGTTATCTAGCCAGTTCTTGCTTATAGTACCAGCGTCCCTCTCTACTAGCAGCTTGTTAGCTATATTGCGCAGTATAGCCTTTATAGGCAGAAACCCTCTTAAATCTAGGTCTAGTATACGCTTAACTATTGCAGCTTCTTTAAGTTTTGTAAGCTTCTTCTTTAAGGGGCTGACTTCTACGCGTGGAGTGCGGCCGTTAAGTCGGTTGCATACGGAGGAGAAAGGCACGTTGTACTTACAATAGGCAGCTTATATACTATCTGACGCGTGGAAATAGATAGCTTCTATAGCTAGGGAGATATGCTAAGATTTTTGGGATAACCCAGTAGAATTATGGTGGTGTATTGCGTTAAGTTGGTGACTGACGCGGTTTCGGTGTTGCTGCTGATCCACTTACTTAGGTGATCCACTTACTTGTAAACTACGTTATCCATATTATACCTATAGGGCGTTCTTATCTTTATGCTCTATAGGCAACCTATTATCCTTACTATGCTAGCATTCTATCTACTTATTTAAGTACTTTAGCAGTTTAGGTTTATTAAAGTAACAGCTATAGAACTCTTATAACTTATAGGGACTACCTATAAAATTCTATATAGGGTACCAGGTAGGGTCTGGATTATATCCTTTCCAACTTATATAGTACTTTAATATTCCCCTTATAAGTTTATAGGCTAGTATTTCTTTAATTTCCCATTTACTGTCGCCATTAACTTAAATTGGTATAGGCGGTTTATTGTTTTATCTAGGTAATAGGTTATTTATAGCTCTCTATAGTTTATTTAGTAAGAATTTAGGGTAGACCTTAATTAAATCCGGGAGCTTTACTTTATATAAGTTGCCTCTTTTCTTAAGGACCTTGTATAGTCCTACTATCTAATAGTTTAGCTTATAGCTAGGCCATTCTATCTTCTAGTTCTTTGTTATAACCTAGACCTTATCGCCTATAATAAAGTTAGGCTTACGTCTATACTTATTTACCTACTATTCTATTAATTTCTTGGCCTTTTCTAGGTTTATATAGGCTACTTTCTAGGCCTCTTCTAAGTGTTTAGTATAATACTATGCTTCCTTATAAGATAGTTTTTTGCATACGGTTTATAGCCCTTCTAGTCTTTTCTAGTTAAAGCTTATATAAGGTAAATACCCCACTTCTAGCTAAATAGGTGCAAATCCTATAAAGTTATGGGGTAGGGTAGCCTGGGCGTAGTCTATTAAAGGTAGCAGTTTAGCCTAATTATCCTAAAAGTAGTTAATAAAGGGTTGGAGTCTCTAGTTTAAATACTAGTTTATAATTTCTGTCTAGCCGTCTGTTTAGGGATAGTATACTATAGAAAGCTTTAGCTTAATGCCTAGGATCTAGGTAAACTTATTCCAGAAAGCTAATATAAACTATGGCCTATAATTAGATATAATAGTATCTAGTAGTCCATAAATTTGGTAGACGTAGTAGATATATAATTGGGCCGCCTCCTTAGTATTAATATTCTTATAATAAAGGATTAAGAATAGGCGCTTACTAAAGCGGTTAACTATAACTATAGCCATATTATATCCGCTACAGTCTATAGGTAGCTTATAGAAATCTATAAAGATATACTGCTAGGGGCGCTTAGGTATTAGAAGTGGTTTTAATAATCCTAAGGTCTTATCTTATAGAATTATAGACCTGTAGTAGTTATTATAGTTTTATACATAGCGATTAATATCTATAACTATTCTAGGCTAGTAGTAACGGTCGCTAATAATCTTATAAGTCTTATTTTTTTAGGTGGGCCGTAAAGACTTAAGTATATACTTTAGTAATAATTTAAATCCGTAAGTTCTATTCCTCTACCACCGCCAACTATTTGCGGTACTTAAGAAGTCTATTTTTAAGGGACTATGGGCTTATAGCGTCCTTTATCTTTTTATAATACTCCTATAAAAAGGGGCTATATAGTTTGCCTACAGTGGTTTATTAATAAGGTTAAGTTTTATAGGGTTAATAGGACATATCTTAGCGTCTAGAGAGTCTATATTTAGCTCTACCTATATTTAGAGGTTAAGGTGCTCTAGTTATAATAACGTCTAGGTCCTGTTTACGCCTTATAAGGGCGTCCGCATAATTTATAGCGCCTAGCCGGTATATAATTAGGAAGTTAAACTAGGATAAGATATCCGCCTAGCATACCTACCAGGCCGTAAGGACCTTTATTATTATAAAATATTCTAAGGCCTTATAATCTAAGACTACCTAAATAGGTTTAAGGGTCCCCTCTAACTATACGCGCTAGTGCTAAAGACTAGAAATAATAGCCGGTATCTCTTTATTATAGATATAGTAATTTAGCTTGGCGTCTATTATAGTCTTTAAATAGTATATAATAGGGTGCTATTTCCTATTTAGCTATTTCTGGGAATAAATGGCAGCTATTATACTATCTAAAGCATCTATTTCTAATATTAAGGGCCGTTCCGGGTGGAAATAAGCTAATAGTGGAGTAGAGACTAGCCGCTTTTTAAGTTTATTAAAGGCCTTTTTATATATAGTATTAAAATAAAAAGATTGGTTCTTTTTAGTAGGGCGGTTAAAAGGCTAAGCAGTTTTACTATAGTCTTTTATAAAGCGTTAATAGAAGTTATAGAAACCTAAAAATAACTAAACCCCTTTTATAGTTCTTAGGGGTTTCTACTAATTAATTACGGCTATTTTTTCTAGGTCTACCTTAATTCTATCTATACTAATAATAAAACCTAAGTACTTAGTACGCTTAATACTAAATTCTAACTTTCTAATATTAGCCTAGAGACCCACTTTATAGAGCTATTATAGGACTTTATAGATATATTCCTTATATTCCAGTTTATTCTTAAAGTAAATAATAATATTATCTAGGTAGGCTGTATAGAAGTTATTAAGGTAGTTAAAAAGTACGTTATTTATATTATTATTATTCATTGCTTAACGTCCGATTCGGATCACTGTTAGGCCTACGCGGACTACTCCTTATATACATATGGGGAGAAAACTCTATTTAAGAAAACCCCGTAATCCGTCTCCCCGCCTTTTAGGGCTCGCTTGCGAGTCGCCTATAAGTCACCAGTAGTGCTTTACTACCTTACTTTTTAACCTCCTTAGGAACCACTGCTGCTATAACAAACCTATGGACGCGCTAATATTACACACTGTACTTTACTCCTATAGAGTTATTAGGGGGCACCTATTACTCACCCCTTTGCCTTCTATTGCTATTTCCTTTGCAACCCAGAACTGGTCTAGCACATTTTGGCTAATAAGCCACCAGGTAGCCGCCTTAAGGCCTTTCTATATTAAGAGTAGTGTATTATAGTTTTCTATACCAGCTACTAAGAGCATTGCTTCTTAGCTAGTGTGTAAGGGGCATAATAGTATTACGTATTTTGGTGTCTATCTTAGCTAGCTATATTTGCACCTTAGGCTACCCACTGGAATACCCACCCAGTAAAGCCAATCTTTTAGTCCTATTATTCCTGTCCTTAAGAGTGTTGCTATTATATTTTCTGTCTTTATTAGGCCCTTTTAGAGCCCTTAGGTATTTACCCCCCATAGTATTACCTATACTACGGCTTAGGTTCCCCTTGCCTAAGTCTGCCTCTATACCTTTGACTTCTATTTGTCTCTCCAGCGTCGGTCTAACCAGTATTATATTGCGGTAGATGGTTTTCCGGTACTCTTTTATGCTCTACTTTAGCTCATTTCTCTCCCTTGCTATTGTCTTTACTAGCCTCTTACGCGTCTCCCTTCCTCCTTTATATAGGCCTGGGCCCTAGCGCCGCACTATTCTTCTTCTACTTTCTCTACCTGTTTTCCTAATATATCTTCCCTACTTTAGGGTTATTGGTTCCTTCTCCTATAGGGCACCCTAGGGTCCCTCCATAGTTTGTTTAGGCGTGTCTTAATATACTTTATAACGTTAGAGTTGCGTTCCTTTTGCACCCTTTATATTACGTTGGCTTCAATATATAGTTATAAAGGGGGAATATTGGCTTCCTTCTTAAGCAGTGCTATGGCCGTTCGCTTATACCCGCCTATTATACTCCTAAGGCAGGCTGTTTGGATCTTTTAGAGTAGTTTAAGGAGTGATTTAGGGGGGCCTTTTTTAGTTTCTCTAGTGGCCCAAATGCTAGATCTATACGTTATGGTTGGCTGGACAACTGCTATATATAGTAGGCGTAACCTCTAGAAGTATGGACCCTATATAGAATTAACAATCCTGGACATGGCGATATACTATACTTGGCCCTTACGGGCCGCTTATACCGCATATGTGCTCCACTAGAGCTTACTATCTACCTACACTCCTAATACCCTTAGGCCTTAAACCGGTTAACCCCTAAAGCCTTAGATATGGATTATATACTAAAGATCTACAGATTGGTTATGTTTTCTTATAAAATGGATTAGCTAGTATTTCTCTGGTAAGAATTAGACTCTATATTATCTTGCCTATTCTATATAGGTGTTATAGGCTTTCTCTAGTGTCCTATAGTTCTCTGCGGCTGTTAGCCCATATATAATTAGGTTTATATTATTAATAAAGCCTATCCCCTAGGTCGCCCCTTTCTTAAAGGTGTTAAGCAGGTTACTTATAAAGAAGAGAAAGAGTATAGGCAACAGAGGTAATCCTTATAGTATTCCTATTATAACTGCAATAGGGGGGCTCTAGTATCCGCTAAAGACCAGTAATATTTCTTTCTGGCCTATAAATCTTTAAATAAATTAAATAATCTATTCTGGGAAGCCCTTTGCCCTAAGGATATATAGGAGACGCTTATAGGGTACATTATTGTAGGCGCCGCTAATATCTAGGCTAAGTATTAATACTACAAAGTCCTTTCGCATAGCCCATGTAGTTTTAATGGTAGTAGCGAGTAGTGTAAGTACTAATAGCGTTAAGCGATTCTTTCTTGCCCCTATTTGGCTTTGTAGTAGTAGGGCGTATTCCTCTACCATATCTGCTATATGGTCCGCTATAACCTTTTCTAAGATCTTGCTTAGGGTGTTTTCTAAGGTAATAGGGCGGTAGCTTCCTGGGATTAAGTAGTCTACTTTACCTTCTTTTCGTAAAACAACCATCATCATAGATCTTCCGAGTTATAGGTAGTAGCCTATTGTAAAGCATACTCTGGCTACGTCTGCAAGCCAAGGTGCTATAAGTGGTCCATAAGTCTTTAGGGCTTTGTTTAGGATCCTATCTGGTCCTAGTACTATATTATTTAAGAGGCGGCTAATAGTTCTGGCCATTTCTTCAGTTGTTATGTCGCTGTTAACCCTTAGGCAAGTCACTAGTATTTTACTAGTAATATCACTAAGGTCTACTGGAGCCAGTTAAGGGAAAAATCTTTCTATAAGGATCTTTGCCTTCTTGTTATTGTTGCTTATAGCCTATAGTTTACCTGCTCTTTATAGGGGTAGTAGGTGTAGATCTTCTACTAGGCGTCCCGCCTTTTTCTTTACCCATTTCGCTATGGTCCAAAGGCCCTTATTATAGGGGAGACTCGGGTTAATAGTGTGTTCGTTTATAAACCGTCTTTAGTTATTCCTTACTTCTTTTTTTAGGGTATTCTTTAGCTAGTTTCTTGTGTCTTTATATTGTCTCTCATCCTTAGAATTGTGGCTGCTTATATATTTCCTCCTTGCTCGTCATTAGCTAGCTATAAGGGCCGCGCACTATACGGACCATGCGTGTTGTGTATAGGGGCCCGGTTTTAAAACTGGGCAGTACTCTTTTAGCCCGCTTTTAATTGCTGCCTAGATCCTTTCTAGTCTTTAATTAATTTCCTTGGGGGTAGCCAATAAGCCTCGCTTATTTGGTATTAGGTGGATTTCTTCTAGGTCTTAGAGTTATTGTTTAATTGTATTAAGAAAGCTATCTACGTTAAGCTTCCTTATTACGTATCTTTTGCCATTTAGTTACGCCTTAATGTCCAGATCTAGTTGTATCTGGATAGGGATATAGTCTAAGGTAAGTGCCCATTCTTCTTTAGGGGAGCACCTTTTAAGTCTCTGGTATAGGTTTTCGTCCATAATTGTAAGGTTAATTATACTTTTGGCAGTGCCCCATTACTATATAATTGCACCTAGGGGGGTAGCTAGCTTAAGGCCCCCGTTATCTATAGCTCTTAGTAGGCACTCTACCTGTTAATTAGCGGCAATATAAATGCCCCCCTACTGTAGGTAGTAGAGGTTTATGTCTCCTAGTAGAATAGACTTCGCGTATTCGGTTTCTAGCAAGCTTATTACAGATATAATATTCTCTGTCTATACTACCCCTTCGACCCTAGGGTTATAGACATTAATAATTTATACTGGTCCCCTATATATCTGGATAGTTATAACTACAATATCTGGGTTAACTGCCTGCTATAACTATAAGGCAAGGCTAATATTTTTGCTAATCATAAAGCATACGCGTATGGCTGCTTTTAGTTTATATAGGAGCTGGAATCCTTAGGGGCAGTATATTAATTATGTGTAGGTATTATAATACGGCTCTTATATAGCAAGAATATGGTGTTTCTCTAGGTCTAGACTGTCTAGTAGGGGCCTTGCTAGACAGTGGTTCGTATTGCCGCAGTTGTACTATATAATGGTCAAGTGGCGGACCCCTGGCGGGGGTCCTTCGCCTCTTCTTCACTCCTCGCTTCTTCCATTTCCACTTTCTCTAAAATGTTCAGAACCTCCGTCTCCTGTGTTTGCTCCCTGGCCACTACTCATTTTATATGGAGCTTTCCATTCCTGTGTTTTGTGTTCCTACTAGCCTTTCTAAATCTAAGTCTGTTATTGCCTCCAGTTCTTCCCCCGTTCTCGCCGGTTGGCTATATACCCCTTGTGAGCCAGCTGCGTGTATTGTGTTTGCCGCGTTAAATCTAATTCTTAATTGTCCCGGCCTTAAACTTGCCGTAGCCGTCCATGGGGGTCTTCCTACTGGGCGTCCTCTCCCTTGTGTCCCATGTTACGTTATTTATATACCACTAGTATATAGCTAGTTCGTTAGTTAGTCTAAAAGGTAATACTTTATATTTATATAATTTATAGCGGGTTTAAAATATAGTAAGATCCTTAAATCTAAGGTCTATCCTGTTACAGTGCTGTAATACAAGTAGGCTAAATAACTACATTATGGTATAAAGAGGAGAAGGAGGTAAAAGGGGGTATTTGTCACGGAGTGAGTACAAGTGGTGATAATATATAGCGAAGTAGATATTATTAAGCTATGTACATGAACTGTGTAATGAAGTCAAGACGTTGCGTAAGGAGAGAAGGTAAGGAAACGGGAAGAAAGGGTATATATCGCTAGTTTGGTTGCTTGGTCAACACGTACACGGAGCAGAATAGGATTCAAGTAGCGGTCCTGGCAGAACTTGGCAGGATTTGGTGGACTTGGCAGAATATAGCAGAATGCGGCAGATTGCCGTTAGATTGCCGTAGATTACCATTAGATTGCCATCTTATGGTTGGTCTCTTCTTGCTGCGTAGGTGGAAACAGGTGGACGTGTGTAAGGTGTTACGGAGGAGTCCCGTGACAGTACCCCCCCTTTAAACTCGAGCTTCTGCGAGATGGGGCTAAGGTAGTTCTAGGTGGAGTTCGTGAAAGTCTTCTACGGCTTATATAAGTCCTATAGAGTTAATGGGTTCCTATAAGGGCTTAGTAAAGCCTTTCCATTTTATAAGATACATATATTTGCGTTTCCATTTGTTATACTTAATGTTGTTAACTCTTTTAACAAGGTATTTATCCTCACCATCTACTTTAACTGGTAGGGGAGGGTCTTGGATCTGTCCAGGTAGGGCGTCTAATACAGGGGCGGCAGGGTGGAGGACTAACGTATGGAATATAAGGTGGATTTTAACCGTATTAGGGAGCTTCAGTTGGTAGGCATAAGGAGAGACAACTTTTTCGACCTTATAAGGGCCGGCGTTCTTCTAGTTAAGTTTCTTAGTAGGTCATTTCGTATTTAGATTTCTTACGTCTAGCCAGACGAAGTTACCAATTTAGTAAGCTGGTGCTAGGGTTCGGTTCTTATTTGCTGCGGCTTTATAGACAGACTAGGCCCATGTTATTTTGTTAGTAAGAAACTCTTGTAGTTCTTCTATCTTCTTTACGAATTCGTTTGCTTCTGCAACTTATAAGGCCTAATAAGCTAGGTAAGGAATATTACTAAAGGGTTCAAAACCCATTTGTAGGTGCTAGCCGTAATTAGCCAGGAATAGGGAGACCTTTGTGGTTTCTAAGACAGAGTTATTTGTAGTAAACTTGGCAAATACAAGCTAGTCCATCTAGTTGTCCTACAAATACAACGTGTATATCCGAATATACTGTTCCATTATAGCATTTGCACGTTCCGTTTAACCGTCTATTTCCGGGTAATATGCCGTAGACAATAGCGCTTTAATGCGGAGTTAGGTAGTTAATTCTTTTTAAAACACCAAGACAAACTGGCGGCCTCTATTAGAGACAATTGTTTTGGGAAGTCTATAGAGTTTCCATATATGATCTAGGAACAGTCGGGCGATGGTAGGTGTTAATATATTAGGGCAGGCGATTAAGTGTCTTATTTTAGATAGTTGGTCTATAACTACTATAATGTTTGCACAGCCTTTACTTACGGGGAGATTAACAACGAAGTTAATTAAGATATCCTTCCATCTTCGGTCTGGAACAGGCAGTGGCTTTAGAAAGCCGTTATACTTCTTATACGAGGCTTTGGCTCGTCGGCAGGTGTAACAGCTAGAGACGTACCTTTATATTATATCATGCATGTTTGGCTAGTAGTACTCCTATTAAAGCAGCTCTAGGGTTTTTCCTTGGCCTAGGTGGCCGGCTACTAGTAGATTATATACGTGTTTAAGGAGCTTGAGCTTAAGTTCGTTGTGGTTAGGTATAACTAGGCGGTTCTAGTAGTATAAGCGGTCTCCGCAAGCTTTATATTTACTTAGAGAGATCTTTTTAGAGTATCTAACGCTATTTTAAATTAACTTGAGTGTCTCTTAGATAAACTTGTTATTTGGGTATTCGTTAACTATAATCTGCTTAATTAATCAATTAGTTATTTTAAGGACGTATACCATAAGGTCTTTAGCTAGGGGATTAAATAATTCGGGGTGAAGCAGCGTTTAATTATGGTAGGCGCGCGCTTCTTCCTATACTGTTATGTCTTGTGAACGTCAAGTTAGGGCATTAGGTTTTTAACCTTAAACGCCTAGGTAGTACGTGATTAAGAATTGGAAATAAGACAGATATTCTAACTAGCGGGCTTAACAATGACTTAGCTATTTCGTGGTTATAAAGTACTGTAGATTCTTATAGTCGCTAAAAACCTTAATTGGAAATCTGGCGCCTTCTAGTTTGGGTTGCTATTATTTGAAATATCTAATAATGGCTAATAATTCCTTATTATAGATCTCGTAGTTATATTCGGCTGGACTTAATCGTTTTAAAAAGTATGCTACTGGATGCAGTACTCCTTTCTTATTATACTGAGACAGAATGCCTCTAGTAACATAGTTAGATAAATTAGCTTCTATAACACTCTTTCAGTTTAGGTCAAAGTGTTGGAGTATAGGTACGGTGGTGAATATAACTTTTAGATAGGTAAAGGCCTTCTTACATTCCTTATTAAAGATAAAGGCTTTGTCCTTTTATGTTAGAGCTATAAGAGGTGAAACTAGGGCGGAGAAGTTATTAATAAACTATTAGTAGAAATTAGCAAATCCTATAAAGGCTCTTACGTCCTTAACGTTCTTGGGTTCTTGCTAGCTTACAATTGCTTTAATCTTCTTTGGGTCCATTTATATACTGTCTATAGAGATAATAAGTCCGAGGTATAGAACTTCTGTTTTGTGGAACTCGTATTTATCTACATCTAATTGTAGTCTAGCTCCACGTAGGGCTTTTAGGACAAGGTTAATGTGTTTCTTGTATTTAGCTAGGTTATTGCTATATACTAGGATGTCGTCGATATAAGCAGTATAGAAAACGTCCAGGTAAGGTTGTAAGGTATTATTTACAAAGTATTGGAATAAACTTGGGGCATTTATGAGGCCGAACGGCGTTACTAAGTATTTAAATAGTCCATATCTAGTACGGAATGCGGTGAGCCATTCATCTCCTTTTATAATATGGAGGCGGTTAAATGCGTGGATAAGGTTAAGTTTTATATAGTAGCGAGCCTTACTTAATTGGTTTAGTGTCTCTTAAATTAATAGGAGCGGGTACCGATTCTTAATGGTAATAGCGTTAAGAGCTTGGTAGTCTATATAGAAACACAGACCGCTGCTAGGTTTCTTAATAAAGATTATAGGTGTAGCTATAGGCGAAGAGCTTGCTTTAATAAATCCTTTACTTAGGTATTTGTCTAAGTACTTCCGTAGTACTTGGAGTTTGTTTTAGGACATTCCGTATAAGGGTCTAAATCCTGGCTGTTTTCCTTCTTTGAGTACAATCTTATGGTTATATAGTTAGTGTTCTGCTAGTTTATCAGCTTCCTTTCGTAAAAATACTTCTAGGTTGTTATAGTGGTATACTAGTACTTTCGTGGTAGGGTTAGTATGTTTCTTTAGTGCTAAGGCCTTTTTAATATCGGCCATTGTAATAGTGAAGATCGTATATTTAGGTTTCTTGGCGAGTTATGCTAATAGGGTAGCTCCAATTATGTGGATATTTAAGGTGTTAAGTAAACTTGGATTGTTTTTAGTTTCTTATATAGTTTCTTATTTGGGTTTAAGTTCAGTGTTAGGTACGGAGTTGGTGTTAGATTCAGGTTTGGGTTCTTTAAGTATCCTTTTTATGGTAGAGTACTAGTTCTTTTGGTACTTTTGTATATTAAGCTTAAGCTTCTACTTAGTTTGGGGTGTAGCAGTTAGAGTCGGTTTATGTAGTTGTGTGTTATTTCTAAGTTCTTAATGGACGTCGGTGGAAATCTTAGACTAGTAGATCTTAGTGGATTTTCTAGATTTTGGTTTAGGGTTTAAGCAGTAGGTCGTAAGATACTTCTGCTTATAATAGGAGGCGGTAAATAGAAGCTTAAGGTTGTCCTAATTAATGGTTACTTTATATAGCTTTATCTAGGGTTGTTTAAGGATTACTAAGTGACCTAGGGTGGTAACGAAAAGTCTAATCAGTTCTTTATGGTTTAGGTATTGGAGTCTTAGGAATACTACATAGGTAATATGGCCTAAGATAGTACGTTTGCCATTAAATCCAAATACGTTAATATGCTGGTTAAGGGGGGTTAGAGTAAAATCATTATCTTATATAAAGATCTTGTTAATAAATCCTGTGCCGCTGGCTCTTGTATTGATTAGGACTTAAGCATTAACCTATTAATTGTTCTGCCGGAGACGACAGTTAATAGTTATACTGCAATCCTAAGAGTTAGAGTTTATGACATCTAAAGCATTTAATGAGATCCTGAGGCAGCGCTATTCTAAAGAGCGACTTAGCTCTAGGACCTTCCTTTTAGAGGCAATTAGGGTGGAGTTCTTATAGTATATCAGTTGTAGCTTCGTCCTTATAAGTGGTGCTTACTGGATACAGGGCTGGAACTAGGTAGAGATTAGGGACGGTAACTAGAGGATTAATACAGTAAACGGCTGCTAGTGTTGGCCGTTCGTAATTTATGTTGGGGTAGGGGGACGGAGTAGTAGTTAGAGAGGTAGGAGCTACTTCCACACTTAAAATAGAGGCCTAGCTTGGTGCGTTGTTCTTATTTAGAGGACCCTAATAGGGCGTATTCTAGGGTTCCAGTGTTAATATCTATGGCGTTAGGGTGCTTAGGCTGAGATAATAGCTTAGTAGACGTTCACGGGGTTGTTATATTGTATTAAGGAGCGGACTTCGGTGTTAGATATAGTATATTATTGTATTATTTATTAATAACGTTTGCGTAGGCGTTAAGGGCTTCTGGTAGGTTTACACCTATTAGGGAGGTTTTTAGTTTAGGACTTAAGGATTTAATAAGGCTGTTAATTAGTATAGAGTTGTTCCAGCCTGTTTCTTTTGCGTAATAGTTAAATTTAGAGAAGTATACTAGAAAGCTTTTTATTCCTTAAGTTATATAGTTTATCTTTCTCTAAACAGTAGCTTGGTGGTTTGGGTCACTATACATAGCTTCAAGAAGTACAATTAGGCTTAGTACTAAGTTTAGTTAAAGAGGTTTAATAAGGTCAGCTGCATCTCCTCCTAGTTAACTTAGGGCATAATAGAGTTGGTTAGCTTTAGTTAGGTAGCAGTTAGCGTTACCAGTTAGCTTATTTTTAAGCCAGCTTAGGAATAATTAGAGTTCTTATCATTTACCAGTAAATATTAGAGGGTTTAGTAATCGTTTAAATCGTTATGGTGCAGTAGTTAGTTCTACCAGTGGGATAACTATTGCTGGTTTAGGGCTTGCGTTCCGCGTATTAGCTTCTAGTAATAGCGACTAGTCTTAAGGGCTTAGCGTAGACATTTTAAGGGTGCGGATTTCTTCTTAGAGGGCCTTAATTGTTTTCTGGTGCCGTACTTCTTATTCAGCTTGCTGTTAAGCTATAGCAGCTTAGTTTTGTGCGAGGGCGTCTATAAAGGACTTTTGCATATCTGCCAATTATTCCCGGAGTGCGGATATAATGTTGGTGGCTATTATAGGGGCTTTAAGGTCGTTCTGCATTTTAAATAGGGCGGGGCGGAGTATAGGTTTTAACGCAACGTAGTATTACGGAGTAAGTATAAGTGGTAATAATATATAGCGAAGTAGATATTATTAAGCTATATACATAAACTATGTAATAAAGTTAAGACGTTGCGTAAGGAGAGAAGGTAAGGAAACGGGAAGAAAGGGTATATATCGCTAGTTTGGTTGCTTGGTCGACACATGCACAGAGCAGAATAGGATTTAAGTAGCGGTCCTGGCAGAACTTGGCAGGATTTGGTAGACTTGGCAGAATATGGCAGAATGCGGCAGATTGCCGTCAGATTGCCGTAGATTACCGTCAGATTGCCATCTCGTGGTCAGTCTCTTCTTGCTGCGTAGGTGGAAACAGGTGGACGTGTGTAAGGTGTTACGGAGGAGTCCCGTGACAGTATTGTATACAAATAGTAGGGGCAGCCGCCAAGGCGCTAGTGGTGGGCTAGCCAACAGTAGGAAATAGTATAAGACAGTATGAGACAGTATGCGTTAGGATAGTGCCGTAACAGTACTTCCCTCCCTAGAAGGCTTGGTCCCTAAACCAAACAGGTAACTTATTTTTGCTGCAAAGATATTACTTTCACTCACCGCCCTTAACCGAGCTAATAGCGATTTTCTATACTAGGCATAGAAAATCTTAATTGGTTAGCTTAATAAACAAAGTCGGTAGAACTCTATACCGCCACTATATAGCACTTCTTGGCAAAAAAACTGGCCAATTAGATAACTTTGACCGGTAGTTAAAGTTCCATAAAATCTTAACTACTATAAATTACCTTCATAGTTGGCCATGGCCTTAGTATGGCTCTCCCTTATCTTATACCCAGTCTGGGGGTCCTAGCTTCTTAGGGTGTTATTTATAGAACTTTAGTAGTGCGCGCTTGCACCCTTTTAGGGATTTCTCGGGTTCCTAAGTTTTCTTGTTGTAATATTTCTATTTAATATAATATATTAGGCCATGCTCGTCTATTTGTTTATTATATATATTAAAAATCTTTTTAAATTCCTACTTATCCGTAATATTGCCATTATTATCCCTTTTAGCTATCCTGCCTATAATATTATAACATTCCTCTTTATTAATGCGTGCTTAATCAAAAATCTCTTTAGGGAACTAGAGGCGGACTTTTAAAGTATAAAAAGACTTATTAACATAGATATAGTCTAGGAGGTTAACTACAACTGCTCCTTTATAGGCAGCTAGGATAGGCTAGGGTCCATCCCAGTTATTATCCCACTTCCTCTTAGGCTAGTTAGTCTTTATATTTTTAAGGCTGACTATAACCATATTATACCTTTGTCTCGTTTTATATTAGCGTTGTCTTTATATCGTTGCTAGGAGATATAAGCTAGGGCTTTAAGCTAGGTTAAGATGCGCTTAAAGCGGTTAGCAATAGTATTAGCTTATAGGTACTCCTTCTTTACATATACAGATAGGGCTAATAGCTAGGGGCTTGCTGGTTTAACGCCCAAACATAGGTTATAGCCATAGTTGGCAAAAAACAGTAAAATTCCTATAGTTTTATTAACCTAGTTATTTATAGTAAACTTAGTAAGGAGGAGCTAATCTACCTAGTTATCTTAGGTGAAGCTTACAAAGGCATATAGGTACTTATTTATTGCTGCATTAATAATCTCGGTTTGGCTATCTATTTTAGGGTGCTATACAGAGCTAGGGCTTAGGGTTACCTTTAGGCGCTAGTTTAGGTAATGCCAGAAGTTAGAAACAAATAAAGAGCCTCTATTAGAAATAATAGTATTTAGAGTGCCGTATAACTTATAGATAGTATAGATAAATGCTTTAATAAGCTCCTTAGTGTCTAGGCTAGTAATAGGAATAAAGTGTCTTATCTTTATTAGGCGGTTAACAATAACAAAGATATATCTATATGTTTTTCCGTTATAAAGGCACTTAGGCAGATTAATGATGTGGTTAATAGAGATATTAGTTTATAGGCGGACTAGTAGTTCTAGTAGTTTTAAAAAACCAGGCGGTACTAAGCGTAGGGTCTTTATACGGAAGTAGAGAGCGCAGTTTTTTACAAAGGTAGCCATAAACTATAAAATACCTAGCCACTAATATATTTAATTAAGGAGGTCTAGTATTTTAACTTGGCCTAGGTAGCCCGCGGGGCCTAAACTATATATATAGTATATAACTTCTAGTTAGAGTTTAGGTAAATTAAGGACAAATACTTAATTCCTATAGTAGATTAGGCCGTTAATAATTAAATATTTAGATTTATTATAGCGGAGCAGCTTCCTAATCTACTTGGGCCAACGGTATGCTTTACAGTCTTCCTATTTGCGTAGCGTAGCCAATATATTCCTAGCGAGTTCGTTCTCTTTATAGGCACTCTTAATAAGCTCCTTAAGGTTTTTTTTCTTAGGCTTTGGGTTTATTACTATAACAAAGTCTTTAATACTCTGGTCTTGGAATTCGCTCAATAGTTCTTCTAAAATAGTAGGGTCAACTTTCTTTAGTAGTAAGACAACGCGGTCTTAGTATTATAGACATTTATTATTAGTATTAGCAGGTGCAACGCCTAGGAGGCGGCTAAGAGCGTCCAAAATTGTGGCTTTAGTACTAGGCCTATAGGTAATAACAAAGTTAAATTAGGAAAGGAACTTAGCCTAGCGGACTTGGCACTAATTTAGTTATTTTATTATTATAAAGGTCTAGAGGTTCTTATAGTCTATAATAATTTCAAACAGCTGCTTAGTTCCTTATAGTTTGGGACGCTATTCTTCTAGTGCCTTAACAATTGCTAGGAGCTCCTTGTTGTATATTTTATAGTTATATTTAGGGGCTAAGTGCTTGGCAGAGAAGAATATAACTAGCTTAAGCTTATTACTTTTATTGGCTTAGTAGAGCTCTCCACCTAAAGCCTAGTTTAAGGGGTCTGTCTCTACCACAGTCTTCTTTATATAGTCGTAATACGCTAGGACCGGTACTATAGTAAACGCTATTTTTAGGGTCTAGAATGCCTATACTTAATCAGGGCCCTATAACCAGCTAATACTCTTTTTTAGTAGCCTAGTTATGGGCTTAACTATCTTAGAATAGCCTTAAATAAATTATTAGTAGAAGTTCGCAAAGCTAAGAAATTACTATAGTTCCTTAGCTAATATCAGGTCCTTCTATTTCTATAGGGCCTGCACCTTCTTAGGGTCTATAGTTATGCCATTAGTTAAAATAATTAAGCCAAGGTATTTTATTTTAGTAGCATAAAACTCAGACTTATTAATATTAATCTAGAGTCTAGCATTACCAAGTCTCTGGATAATTTCATTTACATATTTTATATGTTTGGCGTATATTTTTAAGAAGATAAGGATATTATTAAAATACGCAGTGCAGTAGTTGTTGAGGGCGTTATATAAAACATAGTTAATATAGTTCTAGAATATAGCGGGCGTGTTATAGAGACCAAACGGTGTAACTAACATCTCATAGAGTCCAAACCGGGTGATAAATACTTGTCACGGAACGCCGCCGCAGGAGCCTCCATGGGAGACTCCCTAGCGGAACCCCGTGCCCTCGCGTACAGCTTACGTCAGCCACGCGTAGTATATCACCTTCCTACGCCCTCGATCCTTACGATCGATCGCGCAACGTCTTGTAGACTCCTCAAATACATACGCTCTATAGCCATTGCCCCCGTCCCGTGACATTACGTTGCGCCTTTTTTTTTTTACCACCGACACCTAGCCTACGACCAATTCTACGTCTCTATAATACTGTAGGCGCTGCCAGAAGCAGCGTGTCTACGAGCAACCTCCGCACTATAATAGTAAGACGATATTCCTTACTAGCCACTATATTAAGCCTAAAGAGCAACCTAATACCCTAATTTAACCTACAACGCCAATCAATCCTAGGAGAATTTAATTTATTAACCCTAGCCTTAACCCCTAAGGGCAAGCCTAGCGGCTTAGAAGAGTTACAATTATAAGTACCCCCAAGCACCCAGCACTACCTTAAAGACAATAAGAGTCAACCAGCCTAGCAGGATAGGTACACCCCTATTAGTATAGGTGGCCATAGCAATAACCTTAACAAGATAGACACCGGCAACATCTTATCCTTTATTAATTACACAGCCACGGAAAAGCAACTAGAAGGGCAGCCACCTATTAAGATCAAAATACAAGACGCTAAGATATTTATATAAATAGTAGCACAAGAACCTAACAAATACTACCACCTTTTACAGAACTACCACCTAAAGCTTACACGAGCTAAACTGCGTGCTGCCTAAGATCACAATATTATCCAAGACTTACAAGCTAGTAAGGCACTTGCTAATAACACACGCTAAGAGACTAAAGATGACCTCCATATATCTAAGCGCGACGTTCAACAATTAAAGAAAGCTGAGATTGTACTTATTGCCCAGGTTACTAAGAAGGAGGGTATAATTAAATACCTATAGTCTTAGCTTAACAAGCACATCTATAACAATGCTAAGCACCTCCCTACTATATACTATACTACCTAAGTCCCTACGCCTTTGGCAACCTCACCCACCTAACGCTTAGCCGAAAGTCAGCGTCAAGCAGCTTCACCTAATAGGGACAACCCCTATAACAGCGACTGAACTTAAGCCATAATTATGGGGTCTAATATACGATACCCCAATCCCCTAGTCTTCTAGGGAGACCGCAAGGAATACAGCTACTGGAAGATATAAATCCGCGAGAAACTAACTTAGAGCGCCTACCTTTTTCCTAGGGAGGATACCAAGATTGGTTACATTATTGGGCGTATAAAGGGTACCCTATTTAACAGACTCTTCGCCTAATAGGAGACCAATAGCCCCTAGAAGTGGCAGTCCTACTATAAGGTCCTTAACGATCTTAACCTAATATATTACGACTACGACCTAGTAGCCACCAGTTAAGCCAAACTATATGCCCTAAAGATAAGTCCTATTAAGTTATTTAATGAGTTCTATGTTAAGTTCTAGGAATACACTGGAGTTCTCTCCTAAGATAACGCTGAAGACCAGGAAGACCTCCTTAAAAAGGTTACCTATTATCTTAGTTACGCTGCCGCTAGTCACAATTACAATGACGTTTATAGTATGGTGGCAGCCCTATAGAAGATTAAACAACGGCTAAATTAGATCTCTACTGCTAACCCTCGCCCAAAGGCTCCTATATAAAAGCCCTCTGGACTAACCATACCTATATATACTAGGTCACCGATGCCTATTACTAATACTATTACTAGAGCTAATATCAACCTCTCTATTCTAACCTTCCTATGTAAACTCCTAAACGGAGAGCGTAAGCTACTTTAGAAGCTAGGGCGCTGCTATAGATGCCGTTAAAAAGGCTATTATTACGAAAACCTAAACTACCTAATGGCTAGGTTTAATAATCGCTGCCTAACACCTAACTTTATACCTTAAATACTAAATACCTCGCTACGCACCGTTACTGTACAAGATAAAGAAGCAGCAGTAGCAGAAGTAGTGGGAAATACTTAGTCCTAGTCCTAAGTCACGAGCTAGGATACCCTAACAATAGAGGGATCTATATATTGGCCTGCTCAATAGATAACTTAGTAAGAATAGACGGACGGAAACAGATAGTTTTACCTATAATAGGAATAACTGCTAAAAAATAAGATAAAGACCGTTCTATAATTAACTACAGAGCTACTAATAAATTTATAGATACCCAATTTATATGTAAATATAACCTACTAACCTTACCCCTTACTAAAGCCCGCGCCCTACAACTCGCTGATAGTAATTGTACTGCATAAAAGATTACTTATATGGCACAACTCTACCTGGATATAAACGGACACTAAGAAGAGCTCTGGGCCTATATTATACCACTTGCCAATTACCCTATTATCCTTGGAATGAACTGGCTTGAGTAGCATAACCCCATTATTAACTGGAAGAAAAGAGAAGTGACCTTTAACTCTAACTACTATAGAGAGACCTGCCTAGGGCATAGCCTAGCTACCTCTATCTACTTCCTAGGATATCAACCTAAAGAACCTCTGATTACACCACCCACGACTAACTATTACCATGTTAGTGCCGCAGCCTTCTATCGCATAGCACGAAGGAAGAGCTAGGTTGTTACAGCAGCCTCCCACTTACGGCTATATAAACTTAATAAAGAACAGGATCACGTCCTCTATAGTAATAGGATAGATTTAGTGGACCTCCTAGAGGACAACATGCCCATAGAACTTAATAAACTCTCAACCTTGGACTTTAAGAAGTTTATAAAGCTTAAAAAGGGACTTACTAATAAGGAACTCCGCAAGCTCCTCCCTAAGAGGTACTATGACTTTATTAATATGTGCTTATAAAAGGGCGCAGATATACTCCCCCTATATTAACCTGATGACTATGCCATTAACATTAAATAAGGAAAAATGCTACCTTATAAGAGACCCTACTTAATATTAAAAGACGAACTTTTAGTTGTAAAAAAGTATATCAACAAGCACCTTAACAAAGGGTTTATTTGTCCCAGTATATTACTAGCAGCCGCCCCTATCCTTCTCGCTAAGAAGCCTAGAGGAGGTATCCGATTTTATATTAACTATAGAGGACTTAACGCTATTACGATTAAGAACCAATACCTAGTACCACTTATATATAAGACCCTTAAGTGGCTTAGTTAAGCCAAAATCTATACCAAGCTTAATATTATTGCCGCCTTTAACTATTTCCAAATACAGGAAGGCGACGAATGGAAAACCGCATTTATATCGCGCTTTGGCTAATTCGAATATACTGTTATGCCCTTTAGCGTATGTAACGGCCCAGGCACCTTCCAAAGCTATATTAATAACGCCTTATAGGACTACCTTAATGACTTCTGCTTGGCGTACCTAGACGATATACTTATTTACAGCAATAACCCTTCTAAGTATACTAAGCACGTTTGAAAGGTCCTATAGCGCCTTAGGGAAGCAGGACTTTATATTAATTTAAAGAAGTGCGAATTCTTAGTTATAGAAGTAAAATACCTTAAACTAATTATTACTATTAAGGGTGTCTATATAGACCCCGAGAAGGTACGTATAATTACCAAATAGCAAGCCCCTAACTGCATTAAGGACGTATAAGCCTTCCTCGGTTTCGCCAACTTCTATTAGAAATTTATATACAACTTCTTAGGCGTAGTAGTACTACTTACAGCAATAATGCGAATAAAGGGCCTTTCTGTAAAAGGAAGAAAAATGTACCTATGCTTTACCTAGACGCCTAACTGCAAGAAGGCGTTCTAAGACCTTAAAAATGCCTTTACTAAAGCACCTATCCTAGCTTACTTTATACTAGGACGACAACTTTATCTTAAAACCGACTCCTTAGACTATGTTAACGCAGGCATCCTCTCCTAGATGGGTGACAACGGTCTCCTCCACCTAGTTATATTCTACTCGTCTAAGCTTACACTATAAGAGTGTAACTATAAGATCTATAACAAAGAACTCCTTATAATTGTATAAGCGTTTAAAGAATTTTAACTAGAACTCTCCTTAGTAGAACCTAACCAGCTAACTAAAGTCCTTACAGATTATTGCAACCTTAAATACTTTATAACCATAAAGCAGCTAAACTAATACTAAGTATATTAGAACGAGTTCCTCTCTGGTTTTAACTTTAAAATTGTATATAGGCTAGGAGTATAAGGTATAAAACCTAATAGCCTAATACGCCGCTCGCAAGATCTTCCTTAGTTAGAGGATAACCCCTATAATTAGTTCTAATAGTAGATAATCCTAAAAGCAAGGAACCTGGCCCCTAGTATACTACCTATAACAGAACCATCCGTACCTTAGCTTTACGCTACGGACTTAAAGCTGCCCCCTAAAATTAATGAGCTTATTACTGCTATATATAATATCTCTATTAACCCGTTATTATACTAACTTATTACCGCGAAAACTGCTAGCGCCCGCAAGCTACCTACTAGCCTCTAAAACTTAGGCCAAATTAATATAGTAGCCTTAGAAGTAAAGGAGAACAGACTCTACTATAAAGGCTATCTATTTGTCCCTAATTCAGAAGACCTATAATAGCAACTAATTTAGATGGCCCACGACCTCCGGTTAAGCAGTTACCTAGGTAGAGAAGGAACTTATAAACTCCTTAGCCGATACTACTTCTGGCCTAAGATAATAGACTTAGTTAAATGCTTTACAAATACCTACTATGGCTGCAAGCGCGCTAAGGCCTTTCACACTAAGTACTAAGGACTACTGTACCCGCTACTAATCCCTATACAGCGGTGGGCAGATATAGCTATAGACTTTATTACTAACCTACCACCCTATAAACGGCATAGTTATACCTACAAGAACATCCTAATAATAATATGCCAACTTATAAAGGAACGTTACTACGTCCTAACCGAAGGCATAGCCGTTAATGATGTTGCAGACGCTTTTTTTCGCGAAGTTTACCAACTATATAGGATACCCGACTCTATTATATCCAACTAGGGCACGCAATTTAACTCTAACCTATGGAGACGGATCTGTTAACGTCTTAGTATCTCTATTAAAATATCTACATCCTTCCACTATAAAACTGCGGGATAGCCAGAAAACGCCAACGCCAGTATAAAGGCGTACTTACGATAGGTTGTTGCCTACGGCTAGAATAACTGGGTAGATCACTTCCTACTAGGTAAGTTTATAGCTAATAACCATATCTTAGCTACTATAGGACTTACTCCGTTCTTTATAAATAAGGGTTATCACCCCTAATCCGGTATAGAGCCACCAGAACCTATTGATAAGAAACTGCTATATAGAAAACGCCTTAAGATACTACTTGCCGACTAGCATGCAGACCGCATGAAAAATCTACTCAACTACTATAGGGGAGAAATGGCCTGGGCTTAAGCAAAGCAGGCCTACTTCGCCGACTATTATAGAACGCCACCACCGGAGATGCGTGTTGGCGACTAGGTATGGCTAGATGCACGCAATATCTCTACGCAGAGGCCTATAAAGTTACTTAATTATAAGAACCTCGGCCCCTATTAGATTAAACGAGTTATTAATAGGGGAGCTATATATAAGCTAGAGCTCCCGCCGGCCCTAGCCACCCGTGGGATATAGCCTGTATTTTACCTATGGCTACTACACCTTCACCAGCCTAACCCCTTACCAGGATAGATATAGCCTAAACCCCTACTAGTACTAATCCAAGATGAGAACGAAGACGAGAACTATAAGAAGTGGACCATTAAATAAATTATTAACTCTAAATACTTTGGCAAAGGCAGAGAACGGCGGCTCTACTATAGAGCTATCTATATAGGATTTAACATAGATTAGCCAGAATAGCAACTATAGGAAGACTTTAAAAATGCAAAGGACCTAATTAGCGACTTTTACTACGCGAATCCACAGAAACTGGGCCTAAGCAGAGATTTTGTGCCTAATCCTCTATAGGAGCCCTTATAGAGTTTAATTATTATACACTGCTATATAAGGGCAAATTGCCGTCAGATTGCCGCAGATTGCCATTATATAACCAAAAAATCGTTAAAATGTCCAGGAACTTTAACTACCGGTTAAAGTTATCTAATTAGTTAAATTCTTAGGTGCTAAGCCTTATTACGTAATATCGCTGCGGACTGTAAAGATATTAGTTTAGCTTACCGCCTTCTACTAAGCTAATAGAAATTTTCTATTCTGGGGATGGAAAATCCTAATTAGTCCATTTAACAATTAGAGCCGGCAGAACTCCACACCACCAATCCCTTTAGTATTATTTCTTTTCCTTCTCTATGCCTTAAGCGTTCCTTCTACATATACATAGTAACCACAGCGTCGCCGGAGCTCCGCCTCTATAAGAGGGGGGGTAGTGTCACGGAACGCTGCCGCAGGAGCCTCTATGGGAGACTCCCTAGCGGAACCCCGTGCCCTCGCGTACGCTTCGCGTACAGCTTACGTCAGCCACGCGTAGTATATCACCTTCCTACGCCCTCGATCCTTACGATCGATCGCGTAACGTCTTGTAGACTCCTCGAATACATACGCTCTGTAGCCATTGCCCCCGTCCCGTGACAATACTGTAAGCTACTTATGGCCTTCCGCAATCCAGATCCGGTTAAACGCAGCGATTATATTAAGCTTAGTAAAGTACTTAGCACTATAGAGTGCGTTAAATGTCTTGTAGATTAGTGGCAATAGGTACCGGTTCTTAATAGTAACTGTGTTTAGACCTTGGTAGTTATAGTAGATTCGTATACCACCGCCAGGCTTCGCAGCGAGGAGGAGTAGTATAGCAGCTGGTAAGGTTAATTTATAAATAAAACCCTTATCTAGTATCTTATTAATCTATTTCTTTATATAGCTAAGTTCAGCAGGTAAGAGCGGTCTATTTTTATAATATAGGGCCTGGTTTTTAGGGATAATCTCAATTTTATGGTCCTATAGTTAGTAAGGGGGTAGCTTATCTATATTCTTAGGGAGGAAATGCTTAATGTGTTTATAGAACTCCCTTAGTAGGCGTTATAAAATATCTTCACAGGTTAGTCCTGGTTTGCCTTTTAGGAATTTTTTAACATTAATATCGACTATCTTCCAGCGTAGAAACTCAGCCTTGGTTTTTAGGTTTGTCTTAAGGAAGTTATAAAAATAAGGGGGTAGCGCTTTATAGGCTTCCTCTATTATATAGTCGCCTTCTACTAGTTGGCGGAAAGACTTTTCTAATAGGTTTAGTACTTCTATTAGGCCTATAGGCAGCTCTTTAAGCAGCTATTAGTGCTCTTCTTATTTTTCCATTTCTACTAGCTCCGCTATATAGATCCTTATCGCCTTTACGCCTTTTTGTTTATAGAACTAGGTGAAATTAACGGTATAAGTGCATCTAATATTATCTAGGTTGGGGCATGTCTAGTTTTCCAGTGCTACGGCTGGGCTAGCGCGGCTTAGTTGGCCTAGGGGGACGGAAATAAGGCGGCAGCCCTATACAGTACGCGCGGGAGACAGGTGTAAGGTTAGGCGTTATAGGGGGGAGGTCTTAATTGCTCTAGTTTCAGTCTTAGCTATAACGCCTTTGGCTATTATATATGCGGTTACATATACGTATAGTAATTAACTTAGAGTTAGGTGTTTTATTAGCTGGCCTAGGTTAAGCGGGTATATACAGAGGACTTATAGTTCTGGCGGTGTTTATTTTTTTAGGAGTAGGGTAGTAGTCCAGTCTTCTAGAATCTCTACTTTATTTACTGCGTGTATTAGCTTACTAGTATTAGGTACCTCTTTTACTGTCAGCTAACGGTATCTAAGCGTTAGCCGTGTAATGCGTCCGTATAGTGCTACTTAGTTATAGTTAGGAATATGCTATAGGAGACAGTTATAGGCATAGTAGTTAGAGTTAAACTTAAGCTCTAGGGCGGGGAAGTCTAGCCTTAGGTTATGCTTTTTAAGCTAGGGCATTCCAAGAATTACTGATATAGAGGGTAATAACTTTATAACATAGAAGAGCATAGATTCTATATAGTGGCTAATTATTATTTTTGCTATAAAGTAGTGGGTAATAAAGCTAGATAGAAGTCCGTTAATAAGGCAGAGTGGTTTTAAGACTAGGAGTCTTTTCGTTATAACATTATGCTTTTTTATAAGCGAGTCTTCGTTTACAAACACTAGTGCTGTACTACCGCTGTTAATAAGGCTTACTATTTTAATAAAAACTTATAGGAGTGGGTTATATAGTAAGGAGAGGTAGGTCTAAATAAGGATAGCATTTCTATTACTATTTACTATTCTAAAGTCAAGTAGTAGCTGACTTAGAACAAAATCTAACTAATCTAGTAGCATAAATCTAATCCTTTTATCCTCCTCCCTATATGGTTTTAACCCTTAAAGGCAACTTAGTCTAAGGGTTAGTCTTTTAATAACTAAATTATAGGGCTTAGCTGGTAACTATGGTCTTAATTGGTATATCCTAATATATTAGTCTCTAAGGGTGTATATATACTAGGGGGTACTTTACCAAGGACATAGCCGGTCTTATGGTTAGTAGCGGCACGAAGCACTTATCTATAGTTTGTGTATAGGACTATTGTAGGAGGGTACGACCACTCTTAGATAGGAAAGCCACTGTGCTGTCGGTCTGTCGGTCGGTTAGTTAGTCGGTCGTAATCAGTTAGAAGTAATCAGTAAAGCAGTTAATAAGAAGAGAAAGAAAGAATGTATTCTGGTAGGTCGTAATGTCTAAGGAGGAGAGAAGCCGAAGGCTCTATAAATACAGGAAAATACCAAGATACTAAGCATGGGACATTTTACCCTACTATATACCTCCCCCATTAAGAACGTTGTCCCCTAACGTTCTATACTATAGAAGAATAGACAAATAAAGGTATAGTAAAAGTAGAATAGAAAAAGGAAAGCATATCCCTAAAAGAGCATAGGAAGCCTTACTCTTCCGTTATCTATAGCTCAGATCCTATCTTCCTACTAGTAGCAACTAGGACAGTAGTAAACCAGAAACAATAACGGCAGCAGTAATAGCAGTAACAGTAACGGTAGTAGAAGCAGTAGTAAAAGTAGATATTTGGCGCAGTAAAATAAAATAGAATAGTTAGCGGTAGTACACTTAGTAGAAGAACTTGGTAACAGTTAGTAAGCAGTAGGACATCTAGCAGCAGAACCTTTAATAGCAGAACACTTAGTAGAAGTGGAACGGTTGGTAGCAGTCAGTTAAGGCAGTGGCGGCAGAATAACCAGAATAGCGGAATAGAACGGTTAGAAGAGCAGCAGTTGATCAGACAAAACAGCGGCTACAGCAGCGGCGGCGGTAGAACGGTAGGTTAAGACAGCAGAACGGAACGGTTAAACAGCAGCAGTAGAATAGCTAATTGGAACTGTAGTAGCAGTAGTAGTAGCAGTAGAATAATTGGTTAGCGGCGATTAGTTGGGGTAGCAGTTGGTAAAAACAGTAGAACGGAACAGGTTGGTTGGAATAGTTGGGCGGAACAGCATAATAGATCTAGTAGATCTGGCAGTAAATAGATCTAGCAACAGTATAGATCTAGAATAGTAGAGACAGAGCAGTTGGTTAAGATAGTAGGGACAAAGCAGTTGGACGGAATGGCGGCGGCGGCGGCGGCGGTGGTAGAGCAGTTAATCAAAATAGCAGAGACTCCAGCTTAATTTAGTTGTTTAGCTGGTTGTTTGATATTAAGACTCTGCATCTAGCTCTGCGTCTAGCTGTGCATCTAGCTATGCATTAGTAGCTCTGCATTGTATATTCTGCGTCCGTGTCTATATGCGTGCCTATATACCTACTTTAACTGCTGGCCGAAGACTATCTAACTGGTCGGCAACGACGTACTGCAACTAATCATTTGGTCGTCTAATTAAGGTAGAAAGTTGGCCTAGTTAAAAGCTCTAATTGCCCTAACTTAAATATGAAACGGCGTTTAACTAATTAAGATTTAATGAGGCCCTAGCTTAACTTAAGGTATTTTTAGCTACATGTATAACTGAGGCTGCCGTTTAATTAAGGCTTTGCATATATAGGTGTCTAGTTAAGCTGCTATAATATTGTCTAATTAAGGCTCTGTACCTATATGCTCTATATCTATAGACTCCGTATATAACTCTGTGTGAGACTCCGTGTAAGACTCCATATCTATATCTGTAGGAAAGATTATTTTGGTTAAAGAAGCTCCAAGACATTAATTGGCCATGTTTTTAACGTTCTGCGGTTATATACTGATTTTGTCGTTAGGCCTAGTGTTTGTCTATCTACCATTGTAGAATCTTTAACTGCTAATTAAAGATGTCTGACAGTAACAGTAACAATTTTAATTTAACCGTGACAATATATAATTAACTAATATTTAAATAGGGTATCAGGTCGGCCTAACTAAAAGCTCTAGTTATTCTAACTTAACTATAGAGGCGGTGTCTAACTGATTAAGATTTAACTAAGGCTCTGGCTTAACTTAAGACGTCTTTTGCTATACATATAATTAAGACTCTGCATTATCTTGTATGCTTAATTAGGGCTTTAAATCTGTTAATGTTTAACTAAGGCTCTGCATCTATGGACAGTTAATTAAGACTCTGGCTGTGCAGTTATTTGGTTAAATTTCTGTATCTATAGTCAATTAAGGCTCTTAGTGTCTACTAGATATCCAATCCAGAGACCTGTCTTAAGACTTCCTTCCTTGTGAGCATAAACGGCAGTTTTCAGTAGACTATTTCCGTAGGCCTAGTGCTTTTGTAAGACGTCCTTAATAGCCACTTTCTTTCCTTTTAGAGTTGCTTTTGCTCTTAGCTTCTTTGGCGTATCCTTAGGCTTTTATAGCTGCTTCTTTACCCTGGCTATTGGCAGTACGCTTGCGTATCCTTAATCTTCTTCTAGCTTAAGAGCCTTCTTAGGATTGTCTTCTACTTTTAGTCTCTTAATTACTATCCTGCTAGCTCTACGTTTCGCCTAAGTTGTCCTTAATATTATCCGGTGTTAGCTTCTTAGTTATTGTAACTGCCTCCGTTATATATCCCTTGCCCTTATATCCATAATATAGTCCTTTATTAAGACGACCTTTGAGGAAAAGCACTGGCTTTTATACGTCCAATTCCTGTTCCCCTTATAATCCTTAATATGGTCCTTTAATAGCCTGGCTAGATACGGCTTGGTCCCGTCCTTAGTTATATAAGGATGGCTTAGGCTTAATGTGGTTAGCTATGCCCTATATATGGTCTCTTATAGAGCATCTTTATTAGTGTCTCTTTATATACTACTTTACTGTTTCTACAGTGCTTATTTTCTAATATACTGCTGTCCTTGTATAGATCCCTTCCTTACTATAGTGCCTGTTCTTATTATGCAGCTGACGCAGTACTAAATTTAGATGGTAGTTGCGGAGCTATAATCAGCTGTTATTTAATTAAGGAATAAGGTCGGCCTGGTTAAAGGCTCTAATTTGACAACATTTAACTAACTTAATTTAGTAACGGTAACGTGCTGATATTAAGGCTCTGGCTTGATTCGGCTTGACTAACCATAGCTTTTATATAGTTGTTTAATTAAGGCTTCCGTGTATCTGTTTAGTTAAGGCTCTATATCTAGCTCTACGTCTAGCTCTATATCTATGCAATCTATTAAGGTTCCTGATACTGTTCTTATTATATAGCTAGTATATCTGGTGTATTATCAAATTCTAGGGGTGGTGTAGAGTTTTACTAGCTCTATTGCTAAATAAACTAATTAGGATTTTCTGTGCCGGGCATAGAAAATTGCTATTAGCTTAGTAATAGGCGGTAAGCTAAACTAATATCTTTATAGTAGGTTATTGCGACTAATACGTTACAATTAAGAAAGTAAACAAGAAAAGGAGCTTTAGGAAATATAGTAATTAAGCAGATAAAATAGAAATCTTTTATACGGTCGTTACCTGCGTCCCCTCCTCCACCTTAGAACTTAACTATCCCCTAGTTAAATATTCTATACCTACTGCGGAGCCTACTGCGGAGCCTGCTGTAGAGCCTGCTGCGGAGCCTATAGGTTAATGGCTGGCCTTAAGCGTCTATCTCCATAACTATCTCTAAGGATTGGATAATTTATTCTTCCTAGCTTTAGCTGTCTTATCTGCAGGCCGTAACATAATCTGGATATAATCTCCTAGTTGTATATTCTCCTGCGGCAGAGCCTACGGCTTAATAATTGTCCTAGTTGTACAGCTGTCTTTAGGGGTTAAGCGAGTTTGCGGATGTTGCTGGCTAAACATTACTAAGTCCGTGGGCCGTACTTAATAGTAGTCCTCCTAGCTTATACGCATTTTATCATTATTCTTCAGCACTACTCCGTTATGGAAAGTAGTAAAATCCGTTTATATGGTAGGGGCCTGTTACTGCGTCTATTCTCCCTTTTGTCTATCTAGGTTAGTTCCTTAGTATATACACAGCCAGTTCTTAATGCCCTTTAATTGTCCTTTATTGCCAAGCCACGGCAGTTTAGGTCTAGGTTGTTCGCGCGTCCCAGCTACTAGTCTTCCTTAATTAAATAGATGTACAAATCCTTGCTAAATAAGATCCTTAAGCCCTTGGTATTTATACTAGGTAAAATGGTAACCTCCTCCGCATCTAAAATAGGTCTGTAGGCCTTGTCCTTGTGTACCTTACTAACCTTGTACATTCTGCTGCGGCCGTCCAAAGGCAGTAGAATCTTGCGGATATTGAGAGCCTTGCGGATATTGAAAATTATACGGATATTAAAAGTCTTGCGGAGTAAAGGGAGCTTAGGTGCTGTTCTGCTAGTCTTTATATCTTAGTGCTAGGCCGTATCCTTATACTAAGCTTTAAACTATAGCCTAATTTAGCAGTGTTATAAACCTTTCTGGGTCCTTTTAAATTCGGTTAAGGAACGGCATTGACTGTACGGCTACTGCAAGCTCCGTCTTGCTTAACCTTAGTCTCTTTAACTAGCTTACTATTTTATCCATCTTCTAATCTATAGTAGGGGGTGACTGCTACTGCGTTAGGGCTCCTTTGTGTACACCTAGGTCTAGAAGCCTTCCTTCTCTCCTATGGTTGAGCTCATCCCTTTACTGCCGTAGCTCCTATACAAGCTGGACATTTAGGGCATCTTCTTCTAGAAGGACATCTATTTGCTTAGCGCCCTCTATAGTCACTATTCTTGACTCTACGGCCTCGTTTAGTCTTTTAAATATAAGGGTGCTAGGCTCGTCTGCTACAGCTCCTGTCTTTTCCATTGCGTACCTGCGGTATTTAGTAGGAAGTCCTTATATAAACTATTACTCTCTCTCCAGATCTGACAGATTGCCCACCGCTATTGCTTTAGCTGAGATAGTAGTAAAGTCCTATACGTAGTGACATAATTCGCCTAGCTGTTCCGTAGATTTTTAAACAAAAGCTTCTATAAAGTCTCTTGTCTCTATACGTTGGTAGAAGTTGTCTACTTAGTACTTAGCTCTAAGGTGGTTTACTAGTCCTTTCCATTCTCCTTGGTTAAATTCTGGCATTACCTAAATAGCTTCTGCGTATATGTCCTTGCAATAGTTAGGGAGACACGCAAGCCTACGCTCTTTGCCTACGTAATGCCTTTAACACATACCCTTATAGTCCTTAATAAACCTAGAGATATTCTTTCCATTAAACTGTAGAACCCCTTACCTAAACGGATTAGTATTGCTACTGTTGGAATGAACACGTGGTGTACTTCCCTTACTGCCTAAACGGGTACATGCTGCGGCTGGTCTGCTTATATAGCCGTAGTCTTGGCAGAGGATGTCCCAGATAACTGTCCTGGCGGGACCTTAATAGACGAACGCTGCGGTAGGTCTACTTATACGGCCACGTCCGTAACGGAAGGCACCTGCTTCTTGACGGCTAAGGGGGGGTCTCTCTAAGAGAGCACGAAATCTCTATCTTCTACCAGTGCCGGGTCTAGATACGTCCGTCTATTTTGGCCTGCTATTGTTCCGTGCAGTACCTCCTTACGGAGTGCCTCTTGAGCCGCTGCTGATATAATCTAGATTACTTAAAAGAAGACAAAGCTAAGCTAGAATAGGAAGCTTTTAAGAGCAGATCTAATCTCGTGTCCTTGCGATCTTGCTTAGTATTCTCTCTTCTGTTCCTAAAGGCTAGCGCTGACTTCCTCTGCCACTAGATGCCTTAGATCTTGTTTCCATCTAATTAATTAGTCCTTGGCTTGTCGTCTCTATATCCTTAACAAAGCTCTAGCCATGTCTGTGCGTAGGTAGTAGAAATATCGGGTACCTCTAACTGCCGGTTAATATTGTCTAATAGGCTCGCTGGTTTGCTTAACGTCCTTATATATAACTTTCTAAGACTCTGCTCTTTAAGCTTAGACACTAATTCTTATTACCACTCTTTGGCTTATACGTTAAGTCTAATGTCTGTCTTTTCCGCTGTCTTTCTGTTTAGGGACTACCTGGTTCCCCTCGCTGTCCAATACTGCCTGGTTCTCTGCTGCTGTCTTATTTACCTAGCTGGTCGTTCTTCTGCAGCTGGTCGTCCTTCTATAGTCGTAATATATTCTTTATGTGTCTTATATATATGTAGCACTAGACTTCTAATCTAAAGAGCTTGCTGTCGTCCCCATGTGGAATGCCATAAAGTATATGGAAGGGTACGACCACTCTTAGATAGGAAAGCCACTGTGCTATCGGTCTGTCGGTCGGTTGGTCGGTCGGTCGTAATCAGTCAGAAGTAATTAGTAAAGCAGTTAGTAAGAAGAGAAAGAAAGAATGTATTCTGGTAGGTCGTGATGTCTAAGGAGGAGAGAAGCCGAAGGCTCTATAAATATAGGAAAATACCAAGACACTAAGCATGGGACATTTTACCCCACCACACTATTAGCTAGGGCTATATTAGGGAAGGGAATTACAGGGGTAGGTTTCTATGTCTAAACCCACGTCCCCATCCGCGGTTACCGTTTTAATTTCTATCCCCTCTGCTAAAGAATCTGCCGTAGCTCGGAGGGGGTTAGCGTAGTAGCATTAAAAGGGGATTTAGGTTCCTTTTAGGGTTATAAGCATCTTTCTAGTAGCTAGGTTAACCACACGCCATACAGAGTCTGTTATCCATATAGTATCTTCAGACGTTATTAGGGAGGCCACTACTACCACTGCCAAATTTAACGGTGTTAAGGTCTATTAGGTTATTCTGCGGTGCCAGTACTAAGGTATTATTATTAGGTGGTGTAGGTTAATAGCCGCTAGCAGTACTTAGCTTGGCGGTATTAAGCTTAGTATAATAGGCGTGGTTTTATAGGTTATAAGCAAACATATCTATCTACTTACTCCAACCTTTATAGTCAGCATCGCCAATCTTACGGCTAAGGGTAAGGGCTAGGTCCTTTATTTTAGAGGAAATATTCTTTTTAAGTAAATCCACTTTTTATTTCTTAGTCTTATTTGCTTTAATTATTAACTTATTAAGCTCTGCTTTCCAGAACTAGTAGTTACGCTTACCTTAAATTAAGATATCTAACTTATTTTTTACTGCTTGAGTTATATTAATGGTCTTATAGTGCTTCCTTATATACACAAGCATAGACTTTTAGTTAGAGAAGGTCCATTTACTTAAGTCGTTTGGGTATATACGTAGTATATTAAGGCCGTGCTTAACATAGTTATAGGCCTTATCTGTCAGCATGTCTGACATATAGAGGACTTCGTCCATTAGGGTCTTAAAGCACTTTGTATCCCTCTAGAAAACGCCTTAGATCTTCATTTCCTATATCTTAAATTTTTCTTATTTTTTAATTGGTGATCCCTTGCCGTTAAACGGGGTTAGATCTTTTGCTTTATACTTTTTTCTATAGGGCTTGGTTAGAAGAGGGGAGCCAGTAGCTATATTCTTATTGGCAATAGTCTAGGTAAGTATAGTAATCTAAGAGCTTAGACTTTATATGGTCTTAGTATATACAAGGGCTTGCTATTTATATTGTTGTACACGTGGTTCAAGCGTCTTAAGGGAGTTAATTCTATGCTGAGCTTCTTTAAGTTAGGACTTTATAGTTCAGCCTTTATTATAGACGGCTTGGAGGCCGTTCTTAACGCTAGTTAAAAAGGTTGTATATATGGAGAGGTACTGGAAGGTTCCTGCCATATTAAGGTCCTTAGGGTACTCCGGACCACTTCTAATTGCCTAGGCAATATAGATGTGGGAGGTATTAAAGAGGCAGGCAAGCGCTTCGCGTGGGTTTGTCAACGGGGTATTATCTATATTATAGTCGCCCATTTTAAGGGATCTAGGTAAGGCAATTAAAATCTATAAGGCTTACTATAATGCTGAGATTGTCTAGGACTATACTAAGGTTATCTAGGACTGTGGTACGGTGTTATTGGTCACGCCAGGTCGCGATTACACTGGGAAAACGGGGATAATATACTAGGAAGAAAAAGAAAACAGAGGTCGCGATGGGGCGCAATTAGAGATACCACAAACTGTTACAGTACTGTAATACAAGTAGGCTAAATAACTACATTATGGTATAAAGAGGAGAAGGAGGTGAAAGGGGATATTATATATAAATAGTAGGGGCAGCCGCTAAGGCGCTAGTGGTGGGCCAGCTAACAGTAGGAAACAGTACGAGATAGTACGAGACAGTATGCGTCAGGACAGTGCCGCGACATATCCTAATCTAGTAAAAGGCCTAGTAGATATTAAGCTTTATAAAAACCCTAGCCTTACTTATATAGGCTATTATAGCGCTAATAGAAAATGGTAGATTATAGTAGACAATCGCAAACAGTTTTAGATAGTTTTAGATAGTTATAGTTATGTAACTTAAGGGCCGCATAAAACCTTAAGCGGCACTGCTATTCTTCTTCTTTCCTTTCTCTAGCTTTAGATCTTCGTTTATAGATAATCTAATTATATAGGCTTGCGCGACCCTCTTGCTATACTTATACCTTAATTAACTAAGTTACTAACATTATCTAAAGCTTATACTACTCTTTCTTCCTAAGAAGAAACTTAAATGTATTTATAAGGCTATAAATAGGACAAGGATATAGAATAGGACCCTAAGGATATTACTAGAACTATAAGAATAGGACAGGACCCTAAAAACTAAAGGAATATAAATAGAACGCGAAACCTAAGAATAGGATACGTATAGACTAGAACTCTTAGAAAAATAAACAAATACTAGAAATTATTTAATACCCCTATTACTATACTAAGAAATATAGTAGTTAGTAAAGCCGCTATAGGACCTGTAAATATCTCTAATAGTAAAACAGTTGCCGTCTTGACCCCCTAGGAAGAGCTTATAATAGCTAATACTAAAATTAAACGGCTTTGAGAGCTGCTTAAAACTAAAGATACCCCTATACCTAGTAAGGAGTTATTAGATACCTAGAGACTTGCTATAGTCCTTAAGGCCCTAGCATAATGTATAGTATTAGTATTATCGCGGTTTATAAAGGTTATAGACCCCCTATTGCTTACAGACGGAACTAACTCTATATTTAATAATTAGAAGCTTTATGTTACGGACGCTTTAAGTACAATATTACAACTACTTGGGGAAGAGTCGCAGGAAGCTAGTTGGTTAATACAGGCACGGTCTAGGATAGATCTAGTAGAACTATATAACAAGGAATGGTAAGCAAGTTATATAATGTTATACGCAGTATATAAAGTGTACGCAGTATACGCCCGCGTATAATACGTATAACACGTACCTCACGTATAAAAGAGGATTTCTTAGGAGTATGGTTGTGTATTTAAAGGACCTTAGTCCCTACTATAGATAGTTCTCTCCTTGTAGTGAATCTTAGAATATAATTAGAGTTAATCTGTTAGGCAACTACTCCACCAGTTATTATTATGTTGTTGATTTGATCTTACCTATATACCTAGCCTAATAATAGAATCTACCGTAGTTCCTACTACAAGGTTCCGTTACACATTTACTACTAAGGTTACGGTATTAAATAAGATCGAACAATATGCCACCCAAAGCACTAGTTATGACGGCATCGATGGCAGCCACAACCTCAGGACCAGGAGATACTAGTATGGCAGATATAGACTCTTAAGTGGTTACACGAGGTCAGTTATAAGAAATGGTTGATTACTTATAAGATAATAATAGGATACTTAAAGAACGTATTAATGGAATTAGAGTAGCGAAAATCAAGCTACCTTTAATCAAACGGTTTTTAGGAGAGAAGTTAAAGCTTAAGGGATTTCTTACGCAGATATACTTTAAGGTAATACAGGAAGGAGCGAAGTTAGTAATATTATTGGATTAAGTAGCCTATACAGGATTATTCCTAATAGGGAGGGCACTTAAGTGGTTTAAACCGTATCTCACGGAAATATAGGCTAATGGTATGTTAACTACTAACCAGGACGTACGGTATATATTTACTAGTTGAAATGGGTTTGCAGAATAACTAATGCAGATATTTAGAGACCTAGAGGCTATAACCATAGCGGAACGAAAGCTTCAGAACTTAGTATAACGCACTTTAGTAATTAAGTATATAATATAGTTTTAAACACTAGCCACGCAGGTTAAGTGGAATAATAGGGCGCTTATAGTATAGTATAAACAAGGACTTAAGGCTAAAGTCTAGGATGCAATTATCCTAATAGAAGATGCGGATACTCTAAGAGAGTTAATAGACTAGTTAATAAAGATTAATAATAGAATCTATTAAAGGGAATAAGCTAAGAGAGGGTAAGATAGAGTTCTATAGTTATATAAGGCGCAGAGTATGTAACGACAGACATAGAGTTAAAAACTATAGAATGGCGTAGAGCTAATAGACCTAAGCGGTACTAAAGAAACCTAAAGGTGGGAAAAGAAACTATAGAAACCTAGAGGTTGAGGATCTAGTAATTAAAGGACCTAGGAGTAAAGGCTAAACTAGGGATCTTAGTAGTAGAAGACGTTTAGGCGGACTCTATAGCAAGAAAAATAGTTTAAAGATGGGGCTTGCATAAATTGCGGAAAACAAGGTTATTTTGCTAAAGACTATAGAGGTGGTTAGAGTAACTACGTGGTAAAGGGAACCAGGCTAGTAGATAGCACGTATATATAGAGGGATAATAGTGTACTGTAAGGAACAAAAGAGTGTTTAATTAACAGTTTTGTGTATTATTATAATAACGCATACCAAATTTATAAAAACGCCAAGTACGGCGTAAGCTATTGGCTATAGGAGCCATTATTATTTAAGTTTAGAAGAACCAACGAACTAGCTTATAAATTGGATATTAAAGACGATAAGTTTAATATAGGCGAAGCATTTACTAACAATAAGGCAATAAAGGCAGCTTACTAGGAGTATATAAACCTTAAAGAAGTTAAAATAGAAGTAGAAACTAAGACTATTACAGAATAGGGTTTAGTAACGGATGTTATAACACCATTAGATACGATTTCTATCGCTTTATAAGACAATAGGAGTAACGTTTAGAAGAAACTAAGTAAGTAGATAACTGCTAGTGCTAGCTTATCACTTAATAAAGATAAAAGGCCATAGGCTTAAGATTCTTAAGAAGAGATAAGAAAAGCTTAAGATTCTTAAGATAAGATAAGATACACCTAAGGACCCATAATAGACGAAAACCGATAGGAAAGGGCAGTAACTCAGTTTAGTAATAAATAAATAATTATAGGACGCAAGTTTAAGAACCATAAGTTTGGGGAATAAATAAGAACGTTAGCAATCCTAGGTAAACGTAGTGTTTAGCCTAAAGATTAAACAGTTAATACCAGGATTAAAAAGCAAGATAACTATAAAGATTTAGCTACAAGACGCAGAAAACAAGAAACTATGGATAAGTTTAGAACAAGAATTATTATATAGCAAGAGCAAAAGCTAGATAAAAGGTTAGCTATGCCAGGTTGTATAAAGGATAGAGCACCCATATAAAGAGTTATTAATAGGCCAAGTATAGGGACACCTAGGGTAAAATGGTTAAACGAACTGGAATAAGAAGAGGATTTAGATATTCTAACTAGGTTTAAAGAAAGACATATTAAAGGATGTTATAATGTAGTGATAACAAGGTACTTTCTAATAGATAGACTATACACACTAAACCAGTTGTATGGAAAGTGGTATAGGCAACGATATAATAATAAATAGGAAGACTTTTATATATAGCTAGATAAAAAAGTTGTCCAAGACCAACCTATTACGGAAAAACGCATGAGTTATATTAAAGGGGTATTAATTATAACGTTAAGGAACCTAGAAGAAGGATTTAGGGACTAGAGAAGTAAGCAACAAATCTTAGTACCTATAGTAGAGATACTAGTGGTTAGGTTAACTAGGTATAGGTTTAAACTTAAGGATAAAAATAAACCAAGAGTTAACCCAAAACATGCAGCGTATTATATACTATTGTGGATAGCTTGTGTGGATAATATATATAATATATATAGAGCACTAAAAGATAAGAACCGGAAGTACCTAATAAGGATATATTAGGCACCAGAGAAAAAGCGGTTTAGAAACGCTAAGTATATATATAGATGGCACCTAGTAGAAGTATAAGGTTAAGGAGACTTAATACTTTAACTAGAAAGATTCCTTATGGAAGAATACCTAGATGGATAATAGTGGTAGGAGTACCTAGAGAATACTTATCTATAGCATATAGAGGAAAAGAAACAAACTAAGTATTGGCTAAGGTTAAACTAAGTATAGGCAGGATCTAGCAGCTAACAGTTGGGAAAAGGGGAGGTATATAGGACTAGAGGGAACTAGTATTAAAGCCTTAGACCCTTAAAGGAATTTAAAAACAATACCTAAATTTATAAGCTAAGTGGCAAGATCAGCAGTTTAAAGCGTTAGTAGATAGTAGAGTAACTAGGAACTATATATTACCAAAGGCAGTGGAAAGGATAGGGTTACTATATAGATAGAAGGAACACCCATATCTACTTATAATAATTTTAGGAGATTAGATAGCCTATAGAGGAGGTATTATTAATCTTAAAATAGGACCTATTTAGTTAACTATTAAAGGAAGACCAGTTAGAATGTCTTTTAATATCCTACCATTAGGATAGGATAAGGCGATATTAGGAATACCTTGGTTATAGGAGTACAATCTAAAGATTAATTAGGTTATAGGTTAGGTTAATATTAAGGATACTTAATAGCGTAAAGTGCAACAGTAAACTAAGTTAGTATAGTACCAAGTTGGAGCGATATATAAAGAAACTAAGTAAGGCTTAAGTTATATACTAAAGAGATACCACAAGTATGGAAAAAAGTTATGGTTACTAGAAAGTAAAAAGCTATTAGAGCATATAGTATAGGACTATAAGATAGAATTAGAAGAGGGAATAAGTCTAAAGTTCTTTTTAATCTATAAGCTTACTAAAACAGAGTTAGTAGCGCTTAAGGAGTTTGTCTAGGAGAACTTACGTAAGGGATATATTAGACTATTATAGTTATTAGCAGGATATCTAGTACTGTTTATCCTAAAGAAAAACAGAAAACTTAGAATGTATATAGACTATAGATAGTTAAATAGCATCACTAGGAAGGATAGGTATTCTTTACCCTTAATTAGCAAAATCTAAGACAGGATAGGCAACGTAAAGATCTTTATAAAGATAGATCTAAGATAGGCGTACCACTAAATTAGAATTAAGGAAGGCAATAAATGGAAGGCATCCTTTAGGTTAAAGGAAGGACTATATAAACTATTAGTTATATAATTTAGGCTTATAAACGCACTAGTAACGTTCTAGAAGCGAATTAATAGTATATTAGGAGAACACCTAGATGAGTTTGTTATAGTATACCTTAACGACATTATTATTTACTTAGAGAATGAGGAAGAATATAGAGAATATATTAAATGGGTCTTAAAGAGACTACAGGAAGAACAGATACTAGTAGTAATTAAGAAATGCGAGTTCTTTATAAGAAAAACTGATTTTATAGAATTTATTATTAAACTAGAAAAGATTAGCATGGACCTAAAGAAAGTTAAAGCTATAGTGAGTTGGCACGAACTAGAGAACGTTATATAGTTAAGGTCGTTTCTAGGGTTTTATAACTACTATAGGAGGTTTATAGCATAATGGTTGAAAAGTATTAAGCCATTTACAAGACTAATAAAGAAAGAGGAACTATGGGTTTAGGGTAGTAAATAGAAGGAGCTGTTCTAGGAACTTAAAGAGTTGTTTACCTAAGAACTAATCCTTAAGATCTATTAACCAAAGTTAGAAATAGTTATTAAGACAGACATATTAGACTTCGCACTAGGAGCATATTTACTATAGAAGTACTAGGACGCATAGCATCCAGTAGCGTACTATAGTTGGAAAATAACACCACTAGAGTTAAACTATAACATCTATAATAAGGAGTTGTTAGGTATAGTTACAGTACTTAAGAAATAGAGAGCATTCTTATAAGGCATAGAGAAACCATTTGTGGTTAAAACGGACTATAAGAACCTTACAGGATTCCTAATAACGAAGGAACTCAACCAAAGACAGGTTAGATAGGCGGAAATGCTTACAGAATACTATTTCGAAATTCAGTATACTAAGGGTATAGATAATGTATAAGCAGACGCTCTAAGCAGAAAGGCTAAACTATAAAGTAATAAAAAGCTATTAGGAGCTTTATTGCGAAAGGATTAAGATGGATTAATTAGGTATAATTATCCAAAGATTATAGTAACTAAGGAAAGTCAGATCTATAAGTTACTAGAGAGTAATTGGATATAGAAGATCTAAGAAGCATAGGTAGAGGATCTAGACTTAGAGTAGTATAAAAATAGAGAAGTAACATATATACCTAAGTCTATTATAGAAGAATTTGTTAAGGAATTCCACAAGGGAATAATATAAGAACACAATGGAGCTATAGGCTTAGTGTTAAGACTTTAAAAGGAGTACATTATTTAAGAAATCTGGGGACTAGTAAGGTAAGTTATAAAAGAGTATTTAGATTGCTAAAGGAACAAACTAACAAGGCATAAGCTATATAGAGGGCTATAATCTATTAAAATACTAGGAAGACCATGGGAAGTTATATTATAGGACTTTATTATTAAGTTACCAAAGTTAAAAGATTCTATTACAGGACAAGACCATAATATAATTTTAGTAGTAGTAGATAAGCTAATAAAGTGGGGATACTTTATAGCATGCACTAAAGAGATATTAGTAGAAGATGTCACTAGAATCTATATAAAGGAAGTGTTTATAAGACACAGAGCACTAGATAAGATTATATTAGATAGAGATCTAAGATTTATAGCAGTATTTTAGGAAGTGTTTCTAGTAGAATAAGGAGTTTGTGTAGTAACCTCTATAGCGTATTATCCGCAGACGGATGGATAAACGGAAAGACTAAACTAGATACTAGAACAGTATCTAAGGCATTATATTAGTTATGTATAGAATAATTAGATATCGTTATTACTAGTTATATAGTTTATATATAATGCAACACTATAAGAAGGAATAGGGATATTACCATTTAAGGCGAATTACGGGTATAAACTAAGAATATTATTATCGCCACGTTAAGTAAAGAAGACGAGTAGCATAGCTAAATAAAGAATAGAGATGTTAATAAATCTTTATATAGACCTTATAGAAATAGCTAAACTAGTATAAGAACGAATAAAAAGATACTATAATGCTAAAAGATCTAAGGGACTAGATCTTAAGGAGGGAGATAAAGTATAGCTACTATACAAAAATTTTAAAAGTTGACGACTAAGTAAGAAGTTGGACTATGTTAGACTAGGACCTTTTAAAATTATATAAAGAATTTTATTAGTTACGTATAAGTTAAACCTACTAGCCAAAATAAAGATCTACCCTATATAATATATCGCAATGCTAGAACTAGCACGTGGAGATATTAAGCCACCAGTTTATAAGGCAGACACGTATAAAGGGCAAAAAGAAGACAAATAGCAAGTTTTAAAGATCATCAGTTATAAGGACGTAGATAACAAAATATAGTATAAAGTAAAGTAAATAGGCTATAATAAGACTACCTAGGAGCCACTAAGCAACCTAGAGAATGCTATAGGAAAGGTAAAGAAGTATTAGAAGAAAGCAGGTTAAAAAGCGTTAAAAAAGGATCACCAAAGAATAAGTTACCTAAGGGGGACCTAAGAGGAGCAATTGCCGAGCTACTTAGAGTTATTTCTATTATAGGAGGAAAGCTAGTCCTTTTATTACCTATCTTATTAAGACCCTATTAAATAAGTTTCCACTTCTTAGAACGAACCTTTTTATAACCCTTTTTAAGATAGGTTAACTGAGCGAACGCAACCTACTAAGACTTAAAGGAGCGATATTAAGCCTTAAGGGCCCAAGCGGTCTCTTTAGTAGAACGGTAGAGTTTGGTGTATATAGCGGCCAACTTAGACTTAAGCTTTATAGTAGTAGATATCATAGTGCTGTAATGCAAGTAGGCTAAATAACTACATTGTGGTATAAAGAGGAGAAGAAGATAGAAAGGGGGTATTATATATAAATAGTAGGGCCAGCCCGCCAAGGCGCTAATAGTGGGCTAGCTAACAGTAGGAAACAGTACAAGACAGTATACAATAGGTCAGTGCTATAACAGTACTCCCCTCCCCTAGAAGGTTTAGTCCCTAAACCAAATAAATAACTCTAAAAACAGGTAATACGCGGGGGCTGGTTTTCGTCGCGAAGATATTAGTTCTGCTTACCGCCCTTAGCCAAGCCAATAGCAATTTTCTATCCCGGGGATAGAAAATCCTAATTGGTCAGTTTAGTAAATAAAGTCAGTAGAACTCTATACCGCTACCAGAATTAATCTGCGTGGCGTTTTACGGCGTTCCTTAGCAAGAATCTAGCTAATTAGATAACTTTAACCGGCGGTTAAAGTTCTATAATATCTCAACCACCACAAATTAATATCGTGGTTGGCTATAACCTTGGCGTAACTTTTCCTTATCTTATACCCAGTCTAGGGGTCCAGGCTTCTTAGGGTGTTGTTTATAGAACTTATATAGTGCGCGCTCGCACCCTTTTAGGGACTTCTCGGGTTCCTAAATTTCTTCATTATAATACTTCCACTTAATATAATATGTTAGGCCGTGCTTATCTATTTATTTATTATATACATTAAGAATCTTTTTAAATTCCCACTTATCCGTAATATTGCTATTATTATCTCTTTTAGCTATTCTTCCTGTGACCTTACAACGTTCCTCTTTATTAATGCGTGCTTAACTAGAGATCTCTTTAGGGAACCAAAGGCGGACTTTTAAAGTATAGAAAGACTTGTTAACGCGGATATAGTCTAGAAGGTTAACTATAACTACTCCTCTATAGGCAGCTAGGACAGGCTAGGGTCTGTCCTAGTTATTATCCCACTTCCTCTTAGGCCAGTTAGTCTTTATATTTTTAAGGCTAACTATAACTATGTCATCCTTTTTGAATGTTATACCTTCGTCTCGTTTTATATTAGCGTTGTCTTTATAGCGTCGCTAGGAGATATAAGCTAGGGCTTTAAGCTGGGTTAAGATGCGCTTAAAGCGGTTAATAATAGTATTAGCTTATAGGTACTCCTTCTTTATATATATAGACAGGGCTAATAGCTAGGGGCCCGCTAGTTCAACGCCTAGATATAGGTTATAGCCATAGTTAGCAAAAAATGGTAAGATTCCCATAGTCTCATTAATCTGGTTATTTATGGCAAACTTAGTAAGGGGGAGCCAATCTACCTAGTTGTCTTGGGTAAAGCTCACAAAGGCACATAGGTACTTATTTATTACTGCATTAATAATCTCGGTTTGGCCATCTATTTTAGGGTGCCATATGGAACTAGGGCTTAGGGTTACCTTTAGGCGCTAGTTTAGGCGACACCAGAAGTCAGAAATAAATAAAGAGCCTCTATTAAAAATGATAGTATTTGGAGCGCCATATAACTTATAAATAGTATAGATAAATGCTTTAATAAGCTCCTTAGTATCTAGGCCAGTAATAGGAATAAAGTGTCTTATCTTTATTAGGCGGTTAATAACAACAAAGATATATCTATATATTTTGCCGTTATAAAGGCACTTAGGCAGGTCGATGACGTAGTTAATAGAGGTATTAGTCTATGGGCGGACTAGTAGTTTTAGTAGTTTTAGGAAACCAGGCGGTGCTAAGTATAGGGTCTTTATGCGGAAGCAAAAAGCGCAGTCTTTTATAAAGGTAGCCGTAAACTATAAAATACCTAGCCACTAATAGGTTTAATTAAGGAGGTCTAGCGTCTTAACGCGGCCTAGGTGGCCCGCAGGACCTAAACTATATATACAGTATACAACTTCTAGTTGGAGTTTAGGTGAATTAGGGACAAATACTCAATTCCTATAGTAGATTAGGCCGTTGACAATTAAACATTTGGATTTATTATAGCGGAGTAACTTCCTAATCTGCTTAGGCTAGCAATGTGCTTTACGGCCTTCCTATTTATATAGCGCAGCCAATATATCCCTAGCGAGTTTATTCTCCTTATAGGCATTCTTAATAAGCTCCTTAAGGGGTTTTTTCTTAGGCTTTAGGTCTATTACTACAATAAAGTCTTTAACGCTCTAGTCTTGGGATTTGCTTAGCAGCTCTTCTAGGATAGCAAAGTCGACTTTTTTTTATGGTAAGATAACGCGGTCTTAGTGTTATAGACGTTTATTACTAGTATTAGCAGGTGCTACGCCTAGGAGACGGCTAAGAGCGTCTAGGATTATGGCTTTAGTGCTAGGCCTATAGGTAATAACAAAGTTAAACTAAGAGAGGAACTTAGCCTATCGGACTTAGCGCTGGTTTAGTTATTTCGTTATTATAAAGGTCTGGAGGTTCTTATAGTCCGTAATAATCTTAAATAGTTGCTTAGTTCCTTATAGTTTAGGGCGCTATTCTTTTAGTACTTTTACAATTGCTAGGAGCTCCTTATTGTATATCTTATAGTTACATTCTAGGGCGGAGTACTTGGTAGAGAAGAATATAACTAGCTTAAGTTTGCTATCTTCACTAGCTTAGTAAAGCACTCCTCCTAAAGCCTAGTTTAAGGCGTCTGTCTCTACTACGGTTTTCTTTGTATAGTTATAGTATGCTAGGACCGGTGCTGTGGTAAACGCTGTCTTTAGTATCTAAAAGGCTTGTGCTTAATTAGGGCCCTATAACCAATTAGTACTCTTCTTTAGTAGCCTAGTTATAGGTTTAATAACTATAGAGTAGCTTTAGATAAATCGTTAGTAAAAGTTCGCGAAGCTAAGAAATTGCTATAGTTCTTTAATTAACGTTAGGTCCTTTTATTCCTATAAGGCCTGCACCTTCTTAGGGTCCATAGTTATGCCATTAGTTAAGATAATTAAGCCAAGATATTTTGTTTTAGTAGCATAAAACTTAGACTTATTAATGTTAATCTATAGTCCGGCGTTGCCGAGTCTCTGGATAACTTTATTTACATATTTAGTGTGCTTAGTGCGTGTTTTAGAGAAAACAAGGACATTATTAAGGTAGGCAGTACAGTAGTCATTAAGGGCGTTATATAAAACATGGTTAATATAGTTCTGGAACATAGTGGGCGCATTATAGAGACCAAACAGTATAATTAATATCTTATAGAGTCCGAACCGGGTAATAAATGCTATAAGCCACTCGTAACCTTCCGCAATCTAGATCCGGTTAAACGCAGCAATTACGTTAAGCTTAGTAAAGTACTTAGCACTATAGAGTGCATTAAGTGTCTTATGGATTAGTAGCAATAGGTACTAATTCTTAATAGTAACTATATTTAGGCCTTAGTAGTTATAGCAGATTCGCACACCACTACTAGGTTTCGTAGCAAGGAGGAGTAATATAGTAGCTAATAAGGTTGATTTGTGGATAAAACCCTTATCTAGCATCTCGTTAATCTATTTCTTTACACAACTAAGTTTAGTAGGTGAGAGTGGTCTGTTCTTATAATATAGGGCCTGCTTTCTAGGCATAATCTCAATTTTATAGTCCCATAGTTGGTAAGGGGGCAGCTTATCTACATTCTTAGGGAGAAAGTGTTTAATATATTCACGAAACTCTTTTAGTAAGCATTATAGAATATCTTTGCGGGTTAATCCTGGTTTGCCTTTTAGGAATTTCTTAACATTAGTATTAACTATCTTTCGGCGTAGAAACTTAGGCTTAGTTTTTAGGTTTATTTTAAGGAAGTTATAAAAATAAGGGGGTAGCGCTTTACAGGCTTTCTCTATTATATAGTTGCCTTCTATTAGCTAGTGGAAAGATCTTTTTAATAGGTTTGGTACTTCTATTAGGCCTATAGGCAGCTCTTTAAGTAGCTATTAGTGTTCTTCTTATTTAACTAGTTCTACTAGCTCCGCTATATAGATCCTTATTACCTTTATATCTTTTTATTTATAGAACTGGGTGAAATTAATGGCATAAGTGCATCTAATATTGTCTAGGTTGGGGCGTATCTGGTTCTCCGGTGCTACGGCTAGGCTAGCACGGCTTGGTTAGCCTAGGGGGGCAGAAACAAGGCGGCGGCCCTACACGGTACGCGCAGGAGATAGGTGTAAGGTTAGGCGTTATAGGGGGGAGGTCTTAATTACTCTAGTTTTAGTCTTAGCTATAACATCTTTGGCTATTATACATGCGGTCATATATACGTATAGCAAATAACTTAAAGTTAGGTGTCTTGTTAGCTAACCTAGGTTAAGCAGGTGTATACGGGGGACTTATAGTTCTAGCAGTGTTTATTTTTTTGGGGATAGAGTGGTGGTCCAATCTTCCAGGATCTCTGCTTTATTTATTACGTATATTAGGTTACTAGTGTTAGGCATCTCTTTTACTATCAGCTAACGGTATCTAAGCGTTAGCCTTATAATACGTCCATATAGTGCTACTCGGTCACAATTGGGAATGTGCCATAGGAGACAGTTATAGGCATAGTAATTAGAGTTAAACTTAAGCTCTAGAGTAGGGAAGTCTGCCCTTAGGTTATATTTTTTAAGCTAGGGCATTCCAAGAATTACTAGTATAGAGGGTAATAATTTCATAATGTAGAAAAGCATAGATTCTATATAGTGGCCAATTATTATTTTTGCTGTAAAGTAGTGGGTAATAAAGCTGGATAGGAGTCTATTAGTAAGGTAGAGTGGTTTTAGGACTAGGAGTCTTTTCGTTATAATATTATGCTTTTTTATAAGCAAGTCTTCGTCTATAAATGCTAGTGCTATACTACTAGTGTTAATAAGGCTTACTATTTTAATAAAAACTTATAGGAGTGGGTTATATAGTAAGAAGAGGTAGGTCTAAATAAGGATAGCATTTCTATCGTTATTTACTATTCTGAGGTTAAATAATAGTTAACTTAGAATAAGGTTTAACTAATCTAATAGTATAGATCTAATCCTTTTATCCTCCTCCCTATATAGTTCTAACCCTTGGAGGCGACTTAGTCTAAGGGTTAGCCTTTTAATAACTAACTTATAGGGCTTAGCTGGTGGCTATAGTCTTAGCTAGTGTGTCCTAATGTATTGGTCTCCAACGGTGTATATATGCTAAAGGGTACTTCACCAATGACATAGCCGGTTTTACGATTGGTAGCGACACGGAGTACTTGTCCGTAGTTCGCGTATAGAACCATCGGCTGGGGCTATATTGGGGAAGGCTATTGTGGGGGTGGGTTTCTGTGTCCAAACTTACATCCTTATCCATAGTTACCGTTTCGGTTACTATCCCCTCTGCTAAAGAATCCGCCGTGGCTAGGAGGGGGTTGGCGCGGTAGTATTAGGAGGGGATTTAGGTTTATCCTAGGGTTATAAGCATCTTTCTAGTAGCTAGGTTAACTATATACTATATAAAGTCTATTATCTATGTAGTGTCTTTAGACGTTATTAGGGAGGCTACTACTACCGCTACCAAATTTAACGGCGTTAAGGTCCATTAGGTTATTCTATAATACCAGTGCTAAGGTGTTGTTATTAGGTAATATAGGTTAATAGCCGCCAGTAGTACTTAGCTTAGCGGTATTTAGCTTTATATAGTGGGCATAGTTCTATAGGTTATAAGCAAACACGTCTATCTACTTACTCCAGCCTTTATAGTCAGTATTACCGATCTTACAGCTAAGGGTAAGGGCTAGGTCTTTTATCTTTAGTAAAATATTCTTTTTAAGTAAGTCCACTTTTTGTTCCTTAGTCTTATTTGCTTTAATTATTAACTTATTAAGCTCTGCTTTCTAGGACTAGTAGTTACGCTTACCCTAGCTTAAGGTATCCAACTTATTTTTAGCCGCTTGGGTTATATTAATGGTCTTATAGTGCTTCCTTATATACACGAGCATAGACTCTCGGTTAGAGAAGGTCCATTTGCTTAAGTTATTTAGGTATATACATAGTATATTAAGGCCATACTTAACATAGTTATAGGCCTTGTCTGTTAGCATATCTAACATATAGAGGATTTCATCCATTAGAGTCTTAAAGCACTTTATATCTCTCTAAAAAACGCCTTAGATCTTTATTTCCCATATCTTAAATTTTTCTTGTTTTTTAATTGGTAATCCCTTGCCATTAAACAGGGTTGGATTTTTTGCTTTACGCTTTTTTCTACAGGGCTTAGTTAGAAGAGGGGAGCCAGTAGCTATATTCTTCTTGGTAATAGTCTAGGTAAGTATAGTAATCTAAAAGCTTAGACTTTATATAGTCTTAGTATATACAAGAGCTTATTATTCGTTTTGTTATACACGTGGTTTAAGCGTCTTAAGGAAGTTAATTCTATGCTAAGCTTCTTTAAGTTAAGACTTTATAGTTCAGCCTTCGTCATAGACAGCTTAGAGGCCGTTCTTAACACTAGTTAAAAAGGTTATATATATAAAAAGGTGCTGGAAGGTTTCTACTACATTAAGGTCCTTAGGGTACTCTAGGCCATTCCTAATTACCCAGGTAATGTGGGTGTGGGAGGTATTAAAGAGGTAGGCGAGTGCTTCGCATAGGTTCGTTAACGGGGTATTATCTATATTATAGTTGCCCATTTTAAGGGATCTAGGTAAGGCAATTAAAATCTATAAGGCTGGCTGTAATGCTAAGATTATCTATAACTATACTAAGATTGTCTAAGATTATACTAAGATTGTCTAGGACTGTGCTAGGGTTGTCTAGGACTATAGTATGGTATTATTAGTCGCGCCAGGTCGCGATTACACTAGGAAAACAGAGACAGTATACTTAGGAAGAGGGAAAAAACAAAGGTCGCGATAGGGCGCAATTAGAGATACCATAAACTATTATAGTGCTGTAATGCAAGTAGGCTAAATAACTACATTGTAGTATAAAGAGGAGAAGAAGATGGAAAGGGGGTATTATATATAAATAGTAGGGCCAGCCCGCCAAGGCGCTAATGGTGGGCCAGCCAACAGTAGGAAACAGTACGAGACAGTATACAACAGGTTAGTGCTGTAACAGTAGATTAAACACAAGACCCTATAATAAGTTACTTAGGGAACTTAAAGACTATTAAGAGTTATAGGACGCGTATATTTAGCGTTAAAGACAAAGTAAATATTATAGGATAATTAAATATTTGCTTTAGTGCACTCTAAGTAAGACAAGGGTTGTTAAGATAAGGGACTTACTATTATAATATACACCAACCCCGCTTTCGTATAATAAGAATATAGAGATAACATTATCTTACTAAGCGATAGTATAGCAGCTATAGTACGAGCACAACGTTACGCTTATAAAAAAGAAGAAGCTTTAGGTATAATAAGTAAGGATATTAACTAGACTAATTAAACGGATATTACACCTCTAGTGGACGACTTGGAGATGTTAGGAATCTTTAAGGACAAAGATAAAGAGAAGGGAGATAGTATTACGGACGCTTTAAGTATAATATTACAACTACTTAGGGAAGAGTTATAAGAAGCTAGTTGGTTAATATAGGCATAGTCTAAGATAGATCTAGTAGAACTATATAATAAGGAATAGTAAGCAAGTCATATAATATTATACACAGTATATAAAGTGTATATAGTATACGCCTATATATAATACGTATAACACGTACCTTATATATAAAAGAGGATTTCTTAGGAGTATGGTTATGTATTTAAAGGACCTTAGTCCCTACTGTAGATAGTTCTCTCCTTATAGTGAATCTTAGAATATAATTAGAGTTAATCTATTGGGTAACTACTCCACCAGTTATTATTATGTTGTTGATTTGTTCTTACCTATATACCCAGCCTAATAATAGGACCCACCGTAGTTCCTACTATAAGGTTCCGTTACACTTTAACTATAAAATAAGTTTAAAGTTAATGCGGACTACTTCCCTACTACTTAAGCTAAGATGGCCTATGTCTTTGGCTGTACTAGTAGGGGCGTATAAATGTATTTACGTCCGCGATACGCCTAGGACTTAGTAGACCCCTTTCTCTCTAAAAAAGAGATAATTAACTACCTATCTTCTATTTATAAGGACCCCTTTAAGATATAAAACGCCCACCTTAATTATAAAGCCCTTAATATAAAAATAATAGAGACCTTTTTAGCCTTTTAGACCCACTTCCTATACCTAGCCGGCTAAGCCTAAATTCCCTATAAAGATCTACTACTAGACCTGTTTAATAAGCTTACCTTAGACCTATAGCAAGCTATACTACTAGTCTTTACTATTATATAGACGCTAAAGGAACTAACGGACTAGTACTTGGCTATTAATTAAGGCCTCCGTTAAATTAAGATATATATTAAGCGGTATAAAGCTAGAAACTCTTTAAACCAGACTATAAGCGCTACAAAAACGGCCCGTAGTACCCTAGTATAATTAGTAACCCCTATTGCACTAGCCGTATAGCCCGCTATTAATTTAGTAGCTAGCTGTATAGCTAGCCCTACCGTGGATTTAATGTATACTTGGCCTATATATAGCAACCCCTATAGATAGGCCCTTAGTAATTAAGGAGCTTACTTCTTATATAGCTAGGAGGACTACTTCGCTAAGGACTACCTAATAAAGGTAAAAATAGATAAAGTTCTATTAATATAGGAGGACAGTGCAAAGTTAGAAAAAGAGAAACCCTAGAGGAAGACTCCTCTCTAGAGTTAAAAGGGATTAATATATTATATATTAATCTGGATTAGCTAGTTAGTAGAAAAAGCTGCACTATCCCTTATACTTTATTCTATAATAAATATTAAGTTTTAATCTCTGCTTTAGCCAACTTGGAAGTAAATGCCTTTACCTTAATTAATATAAAGTGCGCTATAAAACTGGCTAACTTTTTTAATACGCCTCTAGAAGAACTACCTAAGCTAATTTCTATTTATGGGTATAACGGATAGGTAGGACTACCTATTATAACTATTTTATAGATCTATCTCTGTATTAATAGATAAAGGTAGTATAATATTGTAACGGGACTAGCCTAGTTACAGTGGAAATGTCTCGGTAAAACACTCGACAGATAGAACTTGAAGCTTTAACCAAATTCTGCCGAATTCTGCCAGCTTGATCGACTTCTGCCAAGTTCTGCCAGATCAATCGAATACTACTAAAGCCCGTCCGCGTGCGTATGTGCGCACGCATCAACCAAGACCCCTAAACTGTTTAATTGCAAGATTCTCTCGTTATTCCTTTCTCTTTTTTACGCAATGTCTTGTTCCTAGCAAGAGCTATATACCCTTAGATTTAGATAGAATTTATATTATTCCTTTAAATCTTTCCCAAAGCCTCTTCATGCCCTTACATTATGTTGCATTAAAAATAACTACTATTAAAATGGCAAACGACCTTAAATCCCACGCGTTAACTATGAGCATTATAACCCTAGTTAGGGAACAGTTAACTATAATGCAAGAAGCCTTTATAGATGCTTTAGCTTAGTAGCAGGCTGTACTAGAAGCCCAGTATTAGCAATTAATAGAAACACTCTACAAAGAACTCCGCAACGTTAATACACTTATAATGGAGACCCTAATAGTAACACCTACAAACAAAATTAAGATAACTGTATGTAAACCTGGCCCGTTAAATGCAAACCCTAAACTAGTAATAGTAGCTTAACCTATACCTATAACAAACCTAGTACCTGCTATAAAATTGGAAAAGCTTCCTAACCCTCTAATATTTAATGGAAATTAAAATAACCTACGTCCCTTTATAACTAAGCTCCGCCTTAAACTTTTAATAAACTATAACCGATACCCTACCAAAGCTAGCAAGATTAGCT